>LAHS01000181.1_pt1 | contig 148955 bp, 128 predicted proteins | sample 329651 | NCBI WGS metagenome assembly LAHS01 (sample SAMN03275699, study PRJNA271635) | activated sludge metagenome | isolation source: sample C-1 Sludge from hydrolytic chamber (first chamber) of Anaerobic...
ACGTCCATCGGCAATGGCGCCTTCGATGATTGCACCCTTCTGTCAGCCGTCTCCTACGGTGGAACGATAGCCGCTTTTACCGCCGCTGTTGGTTCTAACCCTTCTAACCTTTTTTGGTCCACTAGGGTTCCGTACGTTCAGTGCTCGAACGGTAAAGTCACGCTTTCGTGACCATCGCCTGGATGGCATTCCGCAACCCATTTGTACACCGTTGCCCAGCGGTGGGTGGTCATTTCGGCTAGGATGGCGCTTCAGAAAAGTGGGTGTCTTATATTACTTAGTAATATAAAAAACAGCCTCCCGAAATCTTGCCATTTCCCCGCCATCCCGACCAAAATTTGTAATTCATTAGTCGCTGTCGAATAAATTCGGTAAAAGACGATTTTCGGTATAGTGGTTTTTGTGCGATTTTTCTCCAAAAATTGGAAATCGTCTTTTGTTTGTTGGATTTATTCGACGATGGCCGTTTTGGATTAAGGCTATCCTAAAAGTATCAAAATAGTTTAGTCCACCATTGATACTTTTTTGTCGAGTTGAATAATCCCGATGATCGGCTCATCTCGGCCCCTTAAGCCTATGGTAAAATGCCATCATGGGCAAGAAAGAGACTTTGGAAGAATCCATCGCCCGGGTCAATGGCTCGATGGCGATCGAAGGGATGCCCCTCAGCGAGGATGACATCGCGACGCTCCGGCGTTCCGGGGTTTCGCATGCGGCGGCCGAGAGGGAAATCGCCGCTTTGAAGGCCAGATTCAAGGTTCAAAAATAACCGCGGTCTTTAGATATCCTTCTCGAGGGCGCTCAGCATCTCTTTTTGATAGGCCAGGAAAAAGGTTTTGATCCGATCCCAGTCGCAAGGCACATAACACTGTGGAAGCGGTTCGCCCTCGGCCGGATCGAAATAGCTTAAGGACATCACGTAACGCGAAGCGCCCCAGCCTTTTTTCCCGTATTTCTTATTCAGCAAAGCAATCAGTTCCTCCGCCTTCCAGTTCTTGAGAATCAGGATATGGTAGAGATCATAGAAGTCTTTCTTGGCGCTTCTTGAGCCGATGGCGGCCATCTTCATCGTGGCGATGTCCTCCAAAGAAGCCATTCGGAGCCCTGGAAGTTCGGGAGCAACCACAAAAGGAGCCAAAAGGCGGTGGGGGTAAGAGAAAAAGGTAATCTGGATGCCATCGGCATTGACGTCACACGTCCCTTCGTCCAGCGAAATCACCTGCGGTTTTTTGCCGAGGGCTTTAGCCAGCTCCGCGTAAAGCTGGTCTTCGGCGAAAGGCTTTAGCGTGAAAAAATCGAAATCCTCGGACTTTCGGAGCCCTAGTTCAAGCGATAAAGCCGTTCCGCCAGCGAGATAAAAATCTTTGATGAAAGGCTGAATGCACAACTTTTTTAGAACGCTCTTCCGTTTTGAATCGATCGTTTTCCAATAGATCATGGGACTTTTCTCCAATCCTGGCCTCCGCCATAGCGGTAATAAGCCATCTTCTCTTTTTTAAGACCATAACGTTGCGCGAGGAAATTGGCGGTCACCGGAGAAAAATCGCGACGGGTCAAAGCCGCTTCGACGATTTCTTTTTCCGTGAAATTCCGTTCGACGAAACAGATCCCATCGATTCCGCCCCGCTCATAAAGGCGAGCGATGGCGAAGGAGGTGTTCTCGTTCGTTAGATTGTCCATGTCAACATCCCAAAAGCAATAAGCAAAACGCTTGGGAAGATGGAGCTTTCCATCTTCGAAGAAGCGCTCCATCGGAACGCCTAAGGCTTTGGCCATCGCAAAAAGGGTTGCCGATGAGCAAGCGGCGAGTTTGGACTGAGAGCTTTTAAAAGCGTGGAGACTCGAATAGGGGATGCTGGTGAGCTTCCCGAGCCGATAAAGACTCAGACCTTTTTCTCTTAAAATGCGTTCCAGTGGGTTTTCCATTTTTTCAATCTATAAACACTATATCACTATACTGATATAGCAAGTTTAAAGATTGCCTCTTTTGGAGCGTGGCGGTTTTTCTATAAGCAAGGCTTTCTTGGCAATGGTCGATCCCTCTTTGCCCTTTCCAGAACCGAAAAGGATTGCCCTCGCCCAAGCATCATCCGCTTGATGGTAAGGCTTTTGCCCACGAGCGGTGGGAATTACCCCCAACTTTTCATTCGTCATTATTTAGATTTTTGGCCAATTCGGACTCAAAGTGAAAAAGAAGGAGTCAAGCGGGCCTTTTCTTCTTTTCCGTTTTTTTTATGCCAAGAGGAGAGAATCCGGGCATTCGTCTCTCTTATGAAGCGATGCCCGGCGTTAATGCAGGGAAAGCGATTCTCCTCAAAGTTTTTGATATTCCTGATCTCAATATCGAAAAATGATCCCTACCAAGCGTATAAAAGTTTGAAAGGGGATTGGAATATGAGCTTAGAAACAAAAAAGATCGTTTGCTCGCCGGACCGCGAGACGGTGCTGATCAATCACTACACCTGCTTTGGCTGGACGCTTTCCCATCGGGACGAGGTTTTTTCTCAGACCCAGTACATCACCGGGGCGGATACGTATGGCTACATTTTCGATGGCGATTTCACCGGGAGTGGAACGACCATCCATTCGTATACGACCACGACCAATTACGTGAACCTTCTTTTTAGCCGTGACACCCAACAAGCCCATTACGAGAAATTGTCGTCCTTGGATGAGCGGTGCGAGAAGCTCTTCGAAGGACTGAACGATCGGCAAAACGCTCAAGTTAATTCAGCGATCAGAGCCTCTTCCAAGACGTCGAATCATCTTCTCATCATTCTTTTGGTCCTCGTCGGGCTAGCCACGGCATTCCTCATTATTGGCGGCGCGGCGCAGGTGAAAGCGCTCTTTGTTCTAGGCGGTATTTTTGCTGCCGGTGCTTTCATCATGTTTTGGGTTAATATTTTCAGCAAGAAGGCTGATAACCTCGAGACGAATATCATGAACGATCCTTCCTTTGTTGCCGCGGTGAAAGACGCCCGTTTAAAAATCGGGGATTTGGAGAAGCAAGGTCGCTCGATCCTCGATACCACACCAAAGGCGGTCTCGGAGCAAGCGGTTCCGGAGATCATCGTTCAACCCGAAGCCCCGCAAAGCGAAAAGAAAGAAATCTCGCCCGAAGAGACGGCTCGGCTCCGCCAACTCAAGGAACTCCATGAAGAAGGCATCTTGACCGATTCGGAATACGAAACCAAACGGAAAGAAATCGTCGATAAGTTCTAATTCGTTTCCTTTTAGAAACGGATTCGATCCTCAAAAAAAGGCAAAAGAAAAAGCCTTGGGGGACGCCAAGGCTTGAAGGATCGTCTTCTCTCGGATGAAACTACTTTTTCGCTTTCTTTGCTTTGCATTCCGCGATGGTCTTGAGATACATCTCTTCCATCCGGTTCATCGACGTCGCGAAATCGAACTGCTGGACGTAATCGAGATACTGCTGCCGATTCGCCTTTTTCTCTTCGGGGTGGCTCAGCCAGTAGTCGATCTTGGCGGCGAGATCCCGCCTGCTATTGTGGCGGAAAAGGTTCCGCTTATCGAGGGCGAAATAACGGACCGAACTCCGTTTTGAATCGCTGAGGACCGGGGTGAGGCCGCACGCCATCGCCTCGAGGGCGCTTAAGGGTTCGATATCGATCAAACTCGGATGGACGTAGAGGTCGGCGTAGTTGAGGATCTCCGCCATCTCCTGGCGCGAATGGAAACCCAAAAGAGGCGGGTTCGTTAACCGCTTGCCCCATTTCTGGAGGGATTTCATATCCGGCCCAGCCCCGGGGAGAATGAGCTGGATATCTTTTTCGTAGGCGCTGTAACGAAGGGCCTTCAAGAGGATCTTGTGGTCTTTCTCTTTGCTGTAGCGGGCAGTGAAGACGATGACTTTCTTGTCTTTGAACTCCTTCGGCTTCTCGGCTTCGATCGGGCGGAAATCTTTTTGAATCCCGTTTGAGATCACATAGCCATTCGAGACAAAGTGGTTTTTCTTCTCGAAGAGATCGCGAATGAATTGGCTCGGGTAATGGATCGCATCCACTTTGGAGAAAAGCTTCTTATAAAGCAGATGGTACCAGGCGTCATTGGCCCATTGGACGTTCATGAGACCGACATGGTTCGTGTAGTTCTCGGCTTGGGTGTGAAGCGAAGCGGTGCAGGGGATCCCCATGCTGTGGGCGAGATCGACCGCATAAGAAGAAAGCACCCCGCAGAAATTGAAGTGGCAGATATCCGCCCCTTCGAGGGCTTCCCGGATCGTGGCTTCGTCTTTCTTCGAGGCCGGGACGACCCCGTTTTTGGCGACATAGCCATTGAAAGGCCCGAAATCGATCTTCGGGACGATGTAATAGCCTTCTTGACCCCGTTTGTCTTCGTCGGCGCAGACGATCCGGACCGTGTGGCCTTTCGCCTTGAGCGCCCGGATCACGTTCATCGTCGCGATGGTGGTGCCGTTATTCTCTTCGCCGAGAACGTCGCAAATGAATGTTATCGTCATGATTAATCCCCCTTATTTTGGATATTTTCTTTGAGATGGTTGAGCTGTTTTCGTAACTCCGCGATGTCCTTTGAGGCGAAATCTTTGAGGAAACGCCGATTGACCTCGGCATCGATCGCGAGGTAATCCGCTTTGAGGGTCAGCGATTTTGGGGTCGCTTCGATCCAGATCACCCGGCGGTCCTTCGCGCTCTTTTTACGAGCGATCAGGCCTTTTTCCTCTAAACGGTCGAGCATCGTCGTAAGGCTGGTAGGGGCGAGCGAGGTCCGCTTCGAAAGATCGTGGATGCTGCCCGCGCCTTCGTTCCAAAGCGAAATGAGAATTCGCCCTTGGGCACCATTATAAGACGCGAGCCCTTTTTCCGCGAGGAGATGGTTGAAGAGCCGGTCGCTGTATTGTTTGATTTGAAAGATTAGAAAGCCGATGTCTGTTTCCATAAAATATACTATCTAGGAATATACTATATAGTTGTAATAAAAGAAAGGCTTATCGATTAAGTGCAAAACGATTTACCCTTGGCGTCGGTCCTTTTCTTTAAAAAAGAAATAAGGGGCTTTATAGTAAAGAAAGGTTGGCGCCTTATCGCGCGCCTTAAAAGGATAGCATCATGAAAAAAGTCATCATGGGGTTCTCAGTTCTCATTCTTTCATCGCTTGTTTTGGCCGCTTGCGGGGGTAAGGGGGCATCCTCCTCTTCTTCCGAAGCTCCGTCCGTGAGTTCGTCCGTTCCGGTCGTCGCTTCTTCCGTAAGCGCCCGGATGAAGGATAAAGCGGTGGAGTATTACCTTTCCGCCGACAAACATTCCCCGCTCACGCTCGCGTTTGATTCCTCGATGCCCGACATCCCGTTCATCTCAATGAGTGGCGCCAAAGATCTACTCCTTGCGGCAGGGAAGGATAGTTGCGGGGATGATTTCAAAATCACCCTTCTCAATCAGGCTGGCGTATTCACTCTGACCCGTGATAACGGGAGCACCGCGGTCTTTGATTTCCCGAAGAAAACGCTGACCTTCAGCTGCTTTGAAGCCTTTACGGCGGCGCCTTACGCTTCGACTCCGCTCGATCCGGTGAGTTTGAATTCGAAAGACAGCGAGGGCAAAGCCCTTTACATCGAACGGCAAAAGGACGGTTCTTCCTATAAGGTCGAAACCCCGAGCACCGTTTTGGATTTGGCTCACTACGATATCCCGCTCGTTTATGAAGGGGGCGAAGGCTATATCCCCGTTCAAACCTTCTCGGATCTGATTTTCTCGCAAATTGCTGGTACCTTGGCCTATAACGGCGTAGATTTGTTCCTTGCCAACAGCAGTTTCACTCCCGTCCGCACGCTTTATTACGCTCCGGGCGTCCGGGAAAGAAGTGCTTCCCTTTGCACCTTCACGTATGACGAGCTTTGCCTCTCCTTGGATTTCTTTTATGGTTTGAAGAGCGAGCACGGCATCACGAGTTTTGATACGTATTTTACGGCCAACGGCTATAAAACGCCCCTCCTATCGAAGGATGGCGCAGTCGCGGATTCGGCGTTAAGCGAATTCATCAACATGTACTTCGAGGATTTCCATAGTGCGTTCCGGGCCGATAGCTCTTATGCGGGAGAAGAAAAAGCCAAAGGCGGTTCGGGAACGGATTACTCGAGCCAGCTTTCCAGCATGAAGCGTTTCTCTGGGGCCCGGTTTCTCGGCCTAGGCACGGACAACCCGAACGTCTATCAGGAAATCGGGAATACGGCTTTCGTGACTTTCGATGAATTCACTGCGCTTTCGGGCGACTATTACGCCAAGGCTCCGACCGAGAATATGACGGTGCATGATGCTTCGCTCAACTCGACGGATACCTTCGCCATCATCGAGTATGCCCATAGCCAGATCATGAAGACGGGAAGCACGATCAAGAACGTGGTCCTCGATCTCTCTTGCAATGACGGCGGCGCCCTCGATGCGTTGGCCTACGTCGCGGGTTGGCTCCAAAACTATGACGTTCTCGATGTCCGAAGTTCGATCAACGGAGGTCGGGCGGAGAATTACTACGCCGTGGACGTCAATTTGGACAAGGTGTTCGATTCGGAAGACACGATTTCCTCGAAACGGATCTATTGCATCGTTTCGCCAGCCAGTTTCTCGTGCGGGAACTATCTGCCTTCGATGTTGAAGATCCGGCAAAAGGCGACCTTGCTTGGCTGGACGAGCAGCGGCGGAGGCTGCATGGTGAAACCGCTCAGCACCGCGGATGGTGCCCTCTTCCAGATTTCGGGCAACTTAGTCATGGACGTGGCCAAAAACGGTTCGTTCCTGGATATCGATCGGGGTTCTGAGCCGGATTATCGGATCACCGATCCGAAAGCCTTCTATGACCGTAGCGCCATCGCCCAGGCGATCGATGATGGCGTCTAAGGCGCCATCTACGCCTGATTGTCGTTTCGTCTTTTTGAAAAGGCCCCGGCTTTCAAAGCTGAGGTCTTTTTTTGGAAAGGCGAAGGAATCAAGCGATCGTGACCTGCACGAGATCGTAGACCACGCCATCATCGCCGCAGGTGATGACGTAGGTGGCACCGGAGATCAACTTGGCATTGAGTAGAAGTCCTCCTCGCTCAGGACCGCGGTGGTGAAGATCGAGACCTGCAGCGTGATGACATCGCTCACATTCGGGTCGATCTGGTTCTGAGCGACGCAGGCGAAGAGATCCCGAACGGTCGAATTCGCGCTCAGAGAGGAAGTGTCCTTGAGAAGCAGGGTATACGGCACTTCGACGAGGGTGATCGTCACACTGGCGCTGCCCTCAAGGACCCCGGCGGAATCTTTGGCGGCGTAAACATAGGTTTCGCCATCCTTGAGCGGGGCGCTCTCGTCACTCACCAGCGTGAGAACCGTGAGATCCGGGTTGGCCGAGGAAGCGGTTTGGCGGTAGAGGTCTTCGAGCTTCTTCCCCCCACCGTTCCCGTGTTGATATCCTCCACCAAAACGGCATTGAGGAGATCCTTGACGGTCTTGGTCGCGGCGAAGCGATCCGTCAGGAAGGAAACCTTGTAGCCGTTCCCTTCCATGACCCGCAGGGTCACGGAGTGGTTATAGAGCGTGACTTTGTTGATGGCGATCTTGAGGACGAGGATTTCTTGGTCCACCAAGACGTCGGAGGCGCGAACATCAACGAAACTCATTCCCGCCGCCCGTTTGAGATTGTCAAAACAGAGTTTGATGTCCGGGGCGGTCAGATCTTTTTTCGTGACGACGATCGAATCGAGGAAATCCTGGACGGTCGCCCCGTTAGGGAAAACCAAGGTGGGGAAGCTAACCTCATAGGCCCCGGAATCGGTTTCCGCGATCGTCGCGGGATCTTTGAAGCCGGAGTTCAAGGCTTTTTCGATCTCTTCGGGCGAAAGGGTAATCATGGTTTTCTTTTTGCGGGCCAAGAGATCATCCATCCCGAAGCGCAGGATGTTTTGGCTGCCTTCCCAACTGGCCTGGGCCACATCGTCATTGAAGGAGAGCGAGAGGCGCTCGAGCTGGGCGTAGAAGGCGCTCTTCTCGGCGGCGGGGACCAAATTGAAAAGCTGATACCCGAAATCCCCGATGGCCGAGGCGAACTTCTCGATCCGGTTCGTTCCCGATAAAGTGGAGGTGACGGCATCCATGTTCCACTGGAGATCCGAGAATTCCATCGGAGAGAAATCGATGATGGATGTGGGGTCGGTGGTGGAAAGCCAGCCATAATGGTTTTCATTGGCCTGGTGAAAGAGGCCGTTGGCCGCGTAAGCCCCATCGAAGAGCCAATCATGGGCGGCATCGAGGGAATCCGTGATGGTCATCTTGTCGGCATGGTGGTAGGCTCGGGTATAGTTATTGGCATCGGTAGTGGTGTAGAGTTTGCCATCCTTGATGACGGTTTGTTTCCAGCCGGTGAGATCGTTGGTCTGGGCGTTTAGGTAAGCCAAATGATCGTTGAAGTCCTTGCCCATGTGCCCGCCCCCGACATCGACTTGGGGAGGTTTTTTATCGTAGAAACTCAACAAGCCGTTTTGCTCATAGAGGCTTCCATCTTTGCGATACCAGGAGGTGACACTCCTCTCGGCGAAGCCGTTCGCGTTGATCGGAGTGAGAAGGCTCGCCGTGATGAAGTGGTTTTCTTCGTCTCCGGTGGAATTGATGTCCTCGGCCCGGGTCACCGTAAGGGCGTGCGGAAGCGAATTCTCATCATAATAGACAGAGAAGGCTTCTACCTCCAATGGAAGTTCTTGGTCGAGGTAATCGAAGATCTTCCCTTCTTCGAAATGAATGGCGCCAAAAACGGTTTCGGGCGTCTTGATCTTCGGAAAAAGGGTTTTGAAATTGTCGGAATAACTCACGGGCGAATAGGCTTGGGCATCGAGGATTTCTTTGCCTGAGGCATCAAAGGAAATCGTCAGCGGGATTTTGCGGCCTCGGATGCTGATATCCCAGGAAACGCCGTTTTTGAGTCCGCCGGCGGACCGGGAGTAATCTCGGTCCTCGATCACCAAATAAGTCTTGGCGGAAGCGGGATCGTAATGGAGAACGTAATCGTTGTTGCCGAAGGTGGTCTTGTAATCCACCTAAGGGGCGGTGTTCAAGAAGGCTTTGGCCATCGCTTCCATCGTGTCGCCATATTGTTTCACCGAATAGATCGGGGAACTCATCCGCGATTCGGCCACGCTTCCATCGGGTTGAATGCCCGTATAGTAATAAGGATCGGCATCGCCGGGTTTGAACGTGTAGTCTTTGGTTGAAACCAGGGTTCGCTCGCTTTCGCCTGTTCCTTCGGCGGAAGGGCCATGGCGGAGTTTCTCGTTTTTGAGAAAGCATTCGGCGAAATTCAGCGGGCGCTCGGCTTCGGGAGCCCCTTCGGAGCGTTTGTTCGGGTTTTTCCGCCCATTGCCTTGGGTGAAAGAGACGCCAAGGAGTTTATTGATATCGATGGCGATTTTGGCTTGTTTGAACGCATTCACGGCGATCGTCCGGTAGGTTTGATCGGGCAATGAGGGTCCGCTTGGGGAAGAAGTTGAACTTGAGGAAAAAGTCGAGCCCGGCCCGCTTGGACTAGAGGCGCCGCCATTCGAGAAATTTGTTCCCTGCGAAGAGCTGGCCCCGGTGGAAGAGGCGGAGCTTCCGGCAGAAGAGATGCCCGCCGCGCTCGAAGCGGGGACGCTCCCCGCCGGCGAAGAAGATGGAGCGCCGATGCCGCAAGAACCCAAAAGCCCTCCCAAGAGCAATAAGAAGATCAATTTCAACGTTTTGTTTTTCATGATTTTTTCCTCGTTTGAAGTCATTTTTCCATACGGCGCGAAGGCAAAATACCTCCAAAAGGATGTTTTATCGTCTCCCTCTTATGCAAAAAGAGATGTATTTTTCCGGAACGGAAGCAATAATAAAGCAAAAAGACGAGCAAACCGAAGGAGGCTTTTTATGGCTTTATGCATTCGCGAGAGAATCTTCTCATGGACCGAGAAATACGACGTCTTTGATGAGAAGCAGAACGTATTGTATTCGGTGAAAGGCGAATTCTGGAGCTTGGGGCACAAAATCCACATCTATGATGCCTCGGGCAAAGAGGTCGCGTTCATCCGCGAGAAGGCCTGGTCTTTCTTCAAGAAGTTCGAGATCTACATCAATGGTGAAAAGATGGGCCTTTTGCGCGAGAAGTTCTCTTGGTTCCACCCGAGATACGAGGTCGACTTCATGGATATCCAGGTCGAAGGCGATATCTTCGCCTGGGATTATCAGATGATCCAAAAGGGCGAGCCGTTTGGCATGATTCAGCGCAAAATCTTCTCCTGGGCCAATGTCTATTATCTTTCTTACCCGGATCCGAAGAATGAGCTGCCGATTCTCGCCTTGTCGATTGCCATCGATGCGGCCCATAACGATGATGATACGGCGATGATCGCTGGCATCGCGGCGAGCAGCCACTAAAGGACAATGAAAAAAACGGCGGGTGTCGAACCTGCCGTTTTCTTTTGCTTTCATTTCAGTTTGGTGAGGGCTTCGTTCAGAGCGAAACTGATGAGGTAGATGATTGAGATGAGGTAGAGGACCCACGAGATCTCCTTGCCCTTCTTCCTCGCCAGCATGATGAGGCAATAGACAATGAGGCCAAAGCCAATGCCATTGGTAAGGGAATAGGTGAGAATGATCATGAGAATCGTGATAAATGCGCTGAAGGCGATCTCCGGCTCGTCCCAATGAAGCGATTTGAGGTTGCTTGCGAAGATAAGCCCGCCGACGCTCACGAGAGCGGCGCAGCTCACACAGCTATAGGTGAAGAGCTCGAAGACTGGATAGATGAAGGCCGCCAATAAGAAGCAGAGCCCCGTCACGACGGAAGCCAAGCCGGTTCTGGCTCCGAGCTTGACCCCAATCGTCGATTCGACGAAGGAGGTGACGGTCGCGGTGCCTAAGGGCGCGCAGATGAGGGCGCCGGTCGCATCGGCCATGATTGCCCGATTGTCTTTGATCTTGCCATCTGCCCCGAAGATCGTGGTCCCCTGTCCGATCGCCATGAGGGTGGCGGTGGTGTCGAAGAGGTTCACGAAGATGAGGGAGAAGATGATCACATAGGAAGCCGGTCGGGCAAAGATGTTGCCCACCAAACCCCAGAACTCGCTGCCGGTTTTGACGTTCTCCTGACCGGAAGAGAGCAAGCCATAGGCGAAGACGTCTTGGAAGCCATTGATACCCCAATGCGAGGAGAAATCGACCCAAGGAAGGGCGGTGTTATTGACGCCCGAAGCCCGGATGATCCAGCCAACGAGGGCGACCACGAGCATCCCTAAGGGCACGGCCAAAGAAGAAAGGATGCCCTTCTTCGTCTTGATGCTCATAAGGACCAAGACCAAGGCAATCCCGAATAGGCTTAACAGAACAGCGGGATCGCTCAGGGAGCCTAACCCGACGAGAGTCGCCGAATTGGCGACGACGATCCCCGAGCCTTTGAGCCCGACGAAAGCAATGAAGGCGCCAAGCCCCGCCGAGACGATCGCTTGGAGGCCTTCGGGAAAGGCTTCGATGATTTTTCGGCGGACGGGCGTGAGGGAAAAGACGAAAAAGATGATGCCCGTCACGGTGAGCAGGATCATTCCTTCTTGCCAGCTATAGCCGAGGGCGCCGCAGACGGTGTAAGCCAAATAAGCGTTGAGGCCCATCCCGGCGCTTAAGGCGATCGGGCAATTGGCATAAAGCGCCATGATGAGGGTCACAATCGCCGAGACGAGCGCGGTGCTTGCGAAGACGCCGAAGGAGTTCATCCCCATCGAGGAGAGGATCCCGGCATTGACCGGCAGGATGTAGCACATCGCCAAGAAGGTGACGAAGCCGCCCATAATCTCTTTCTTGGGCTCGCTCCCCCGTTCCGTGATGCGGAAATAGCGCGAAATCGAATTCTCTTTGACGGACAGCGCTTCTTCGTTCATTGTTACTCGCTCCTCTAAAAAGCCTACTATTGTGCGCTTTTTGCTTAAAAACGGCAATAAGGGGCCGAAAAAGAAGCGCTTTGGGGACTTTTCGCGGATTGAAAAGAAGGCCGATAAACGGGCCATCCTCTTTTGCTTGAACGGGCTTCATCCTCATTCTATGATGGTCGAACCTTCCTTAAGGAAGAAAATAAATCCATGGCACTTAAAATCATCGTCGATTCCTCAATCGGCCTCACGAAAGAGGAAGCCCTCCAAAAAGGGTACTTCTTCGTTCCGCTTCAGATCACCCTTGGCGAGAAAACCTATACCGAAGGGGTCGATATAACCCCAGACGAGTTCTATGCCCTTCTCTCCCAGGGGCTCATGCCGCACACGTCTCAGCCTTCGCCCGAGCTCTATAAAGCCGCCTTCAATGAGGCGACTAAAAACGGGGACGAAGCGTTATTGCTCTCCCTTTCGAGCAAGATCTCGGGGGCCTTCCAAGCCGCGAACATCGGAAAGAACGATTCCGATCATCCTGAGAAAGTCCATCTTTTCGACACGCTGTCCTTCTTCGCCGGGAGCCAGATCCTCCTCCAAGAAGCCGAAGCGCACCAAGAGCTCCCGATCGAGGACCTCTTGGCTTATCTCGAAGACCTCAAAACCCGGATCCACGTCTTCGCGGGCATGGACACCTTGACCTATGTCTATAAAGGCGGAAGGCTTTCGAAATTCCATTATGCTCTTGGGATTTTCCTCCACGCCAAAGCGATTGGCACGCTCGATGAGGGGACCGTCGTCCTCGCGGGCAAAGCGATGGGCACCAAAAACGCGATGGCTTTTGTGATGGACAAGACTCGGGAATATCCAATCGATTTCTCCTATCCCGCCTATCTTTTCTATTCCAGTGATAAGGCGATTCTCGAGCGCTTCGAAAACGAAGATTTCTTCCCGGCTTATCCGGAAGGGAAAGATTGGCCTGTCTTGCAGATCAATCCTTTGATCGGCAGCCATATCGGCCCCTTGGTCTATGGTCTTTTCTATGTGGCGAAGCCGAGCGTCAGCGCCCCGAAGCCTTCGCTTTTCGAGAAGATCCATAACGATATCCATGCGGTCTTCCACAAGAAAAGCTGACGAAATCTTTTCGGAAATAGATATCTTAACGATAACTATTTCAGTGCTTCGGGTCTAAAATAGGTTCTCAGATTGTTAAGGGCGCGAAGATGGGGAAGGTAGAACTCGGAGCTTACGTCGGCGAACGACGTAAGAAGCAAGGTCTCCGCCAATCGGATTTGGCGGATGCTTTGGGCTACACGAACCAAGCCATCAGCAAATTCGAGTCGGGCGCCAGCTCCATCTCGATTCTTTTGCTCCCGGATTTGGCGAACCTTTTAGGTCTATCCCTCGATGATTTGGTGGCGCGGAATCCCAATCCGGCTGCTTTCCCCCCGAAGAATCCGAAAGCGGATCCTCTCAAGCAGCAAAACAACCTTTCGTTCCTGCGGCAAAAAGAAAATCTTTCCCAGAAAGAGTTTGCCGATATTCTCGATGTCAGCCCCCGCAGCGTCCTCAATTACGAAAATGGCGACACGGTCCTTTCCTTCGCCAGCTTGGAAAGACTCTTGGATCATTTCGATCTGAAGGCCTCCGATTTCTTCAATACCGATCTGAAGCTTAAAGCCGCGCCAGTGGCGGCGGTGGAGAGCGCTCCATCCGCGAACGTCCCCGTGACGACACCCACTCCAACGCCTACGGTACCAGTCGAGGCGATGCCGAGCGCTCCCATAAGCGCCCCCCGGCGTTTTTCCTGGGCCAAAGGAATCTCCATCGGGGCCGGGACTTTTGTCCTTCTCGGCATTCTTTTGGGAGCGACATCGCCTTTATGGGCTCATAAATCGAGCGAGATCAAAGTCGATAGTCCCACTTCCTCGACCAGCGATTCCTCATCTTTGAATGCCTCCTCGTCTTTGAATGGCTCTTCAAGTTCTTCTGATTCTTCGAGTTCCGCGAATTCATCGAGTTCTTCTGGCGCATCCTCTTCGAACTCTTCAACCAGCTCTTCGCCAGCGTCCTCCTCGAGCTCGAGTTCCTCGAATAGTTCGTCGTCCAGCTCTTCGAGCAGTTCTTCGCCGAGTTCCTCAAGCAGCGTTTCTTCGTCTTCCTCCGAACCGGATCTTTCGCCTCTCGTTCCGGGATTAAAAAAAGTTTCAGATCATCACGCCGGTCGGCGAAGTTTCAAGCTATCTCGGCCGGACCGGAAGCCATCTTCTCACGATGGACACGGGCGATTGGAGTTTCCCGAGCAATGCCGCGGACCTTTATGATTTGAGTTTTTCATTGAGCGCTTCAAACGGCAATAGCATTCGTGGGATCTCGTTTTCCTATAATCCGCCTTCCACAGCGCTGAGCGATTTTGGGAAACGCTATATCCAAATCGATCAAGGGGCGGTCGATGGGAGCGTCTTTTCGGTCATTCCGGTTTTGCGGGTCAAAGGATCCTCTTCCCTTACCGGAACGACTTTGGAAGTGAAAGTCTATAACCCGGCGGGCCAAGATATCATCAAAGAGCTGGCCGGATTGAAGAGTTTCTCCGCCTCGTTCGACGAGAAAGACAATCTCACCCCGCTCGAGGTGGGGCTTCATAACTTCTCTTACACGACCTCACCCGCAACGTATTTCCAGGACGTGGGCGCCAGCGTCCATCTGCGGAAAGCCAGTGACGAATATGGGCTGAACCTCAGCGGGAACGTGCTCACCGTCAGCGATTATTCGAGTTTGGAAGAGGCGATGCATTCCTTGGTTTTGGATGTCACTCTGGATGATAGCGATGCCAGCATCAGCATCCCCTTCTTTGTCCATCGGCCTCAGACAAACGTCTTGAACTGGGCCTTCCCGAAACTCATGGGCTTCTATCTCCGCTATGGCGAATTGCAGGGGATCCGGGCCGGGGAGGGAACGCATTTGCTCAGCCCGCTCTATGAAGGGGCAAGTTATGATGACGGAAAGTATTCGTTGAGTTTCGAGGGGCTCGACACTCTTCCTTCGGGAATGAAGTTAGCGAGCGCTTCGGTCAACGGCCCAATCACTTTGATCGTCCCCACCGGCCTCACGTCGGGAAGCCGCTACCGGATCACGGCGACGCTCTACGAGACAAACGATAAGAGCGTGGCGGTGACTTCCCGTCCGTTCTTGATTGAAATCGTGTAATAAAAGATCGGCTTTTGGCAGGGGATAATGGCTTATTTCGCGGATTTGTCGATCAGGAACTCTTCCAAAGTCTGATAGAGATTCTGCGGATTGATCGGCTTCGAGAGGTGGGCGTTCATGCCCGCTTGTTTGCTCCGCTCAACATCATCCTGGAAGGCATCGGCGGTCATGGCGATGATCGGAATCTTTTTGGCGTCTTTGCGGTCGAGATGGCGGATGATTCGGGTTGACTCATAGCCATCTTGCTTCGGCATCCGGATATCCATGAGAATGAGATCGAATTCTCCCAGCTTGCTCTTTTTAAAGAGATCGACGCCGATGATCCCGTCGTTCGCAGTCACGACTTTGGCGCCTTTCTCAACCAGAAGTCGTTTGGCGATTTCCTGATTGATCATATTGTCTTCGAAAAGGAGGATGGTCTTGCCTTTGAGGGAAGACGTCTTGACGGCTTTCTTCTTCTCATCTTCCTGGGTTTGGACGTTTCCTAAGGGAACGCTGTCGGCCAGAAGGTTGACGGTGAAGGTTGTTCCTTGGCCGATTGCGCTATGGACGCCGATCGTGCCTTTCATCGTATCAACGAGGCGCTTGGTGATGGCCATACCCAAGCCTGTGCCTTGATGTGGCGTCACCTGGTCGCTTCTTTCTTCTTGGGTGAACGGATTGAAGAGCACTTTCTGGAATTCCGGGCTCATGCCGATGCCGTTATCCTTCACCACGATTGTGATCGCCAGTTTGTTCTCCAAGGTGACTTCCGCATGGACCTGGAGTTCGACTTGGCCTTTTTCCGGGGTGAACTTCACCGCGTTCGAGAGAAGGTTGAAAAGAATCTGGTTGATCCGGAGTTTGTCGAGAAGGGGAAGAGGATCCTCAGGGATTGCAAGCTCTTCGGTGAAGGCGATCTTCTTTTCTTCGCAGAGCGGGGCGATGACCGCGGTAATGTATTCCTGAGCGTCCTTTTTGGAATAGGGTTCCGGGTGGAGGGTGATTTGGCCGCTCTCGGCTTTGGACATATCGAGGATGTCGTTGATGAGCGAAAGGAGGTATTTCGAAGAGACATCGATCTTCTTGAGGCTCTCGCCGACGGCGGGATCGGAATTCTTCTCCTGGGCGAGATAAGTCATGCCGATGATGCCGTTGAGTGGCGTTCGGATATCGTGGGACATCCGTGAGAGGAATTCGGATTTGGCCTTGGAGGCTTTTTCGGCTTCCTTTTTCGCGTTCTCAAGGGCCAAAGCCTGCCGTTTGCGGACCGCCGAGGAAATCCAGAAGAAGAGCAAGACGCCCAATAAGAGGGCGAAAGCGGCGATGCTTAACCCACTTGCGAGGGGGTAATGGCGGATCAAAGTCGAGACGTTGAACGGCGCGGTGAAGACCGAGTTTTCGGAAAGGATGCTCTGAAGCGTCGTGCTTGAAAGATGCTGCAGCGCTTTCGAAAAGACGCGAAGCAAGACCGCATTCGAGGCGGTGGTGATGCCGATTCCGATGCTTTGGACGATCGCATCGGTCGGCTGGAAGCTGAAGTCCTCGTAGGTGGCCATCGAACGGTAGTAGTTGGCTTGGTAATAATTGAGGAAGGTGCAATCCGCTTGGCCGGATTTCACGGCGGCCATGCATTCGTTGAAGGTCTGAAAGGAAACTTGGCTGAGATTGGGATACTTTTTTGAAATCTGGGCGGCGAGGTAGCCATCTTTGACCACGGCGACGCTCGCGGGAGTCGAGTTCGCAGTCGCGCTGGCGCGCATGACGGTTCCAGAAATATAGGGCTGAGTGACAACAAGATCGTGATCATTAGCCCAACTGTAATTATAGGAGATGGCCATCGCGGCATCGGAAGAGCCATTGATGCCGGTATAAACCTCGGCCGTCGAGGAGAAAAGCCGGAATTCAAAGGTGATGTTGGTCAGTTCGCTGATTGCCCTAACGACATCCGGAGTGATGCCGGATGCTTTGCCATTATCATCGTACTCAAAAGGCGCCCAATTCGTTTCGTAATAGAAGGCAACCGTTGGCTTGCTATTGATGTACGCGAGCTCGTCTTTGGTATAAGCGGTTTCCTGCGAAGCCGAAGTGGCGAAGTGATAACGATAGAGATCAAGGTTGAATCCGGGGTTGTAGCGGAAAAGAAGCGACATCGCATTATCAAGTTGCGCCATCAGACTGTTTCCGGCCTCGTTTTTAGAAGTCACGATATAGACCGGCGAGGGCGTGCATTCCGCCAAAAGAACGACGTCGTATTGGGAAGCGTCGTAATAGTTGCTTTGGACAAAACTATCGACATCCCCTTTTTGGAGGGCGGCTAATAGTTCGGTCCGAGTTTGATAAGAAACGGCGGTGAAGGTGAAGGAGTTATCTTTGGCATAGGGCCTGGAACGAATCAAGAATCGTGCTGCCAAGCTCATAGCCGACCTTCATCCCATTGAAGCCAGCGTAGTCATCGAAGGCGAGAGCTGTGCTTTTCGGAGCATAGAGGCAAGTCATTTCGGTTCCCATCTCTTGGCTGGAGAAGTTGAAATAGTTCTCCCGCTCGGTGGTTTTGCTCACATCGAGCAAAAGATCCAAATCGCCGTTCGCGGTCCGGGAAAGAAGATTGGACCAACTGTCAATGTAGTATTCCGGGGTCCAGCCGGCATAATCGGAAATGGCCTGGACGTAATCTTTTTGGAAGGCGGTGGTTTCGTTGACCTTGCCTGAGGTCGGATTGGTGTCGCCTTCGATTAAGCCCACTTTAACGACGGAAGAGTTCGTGGCAGTCGAAAGAGCGCTGGTAGAAACGGCGGGCCGCAGCGTCAGCAAGAGCGCGAAGCAGCTTAAAGCGCCGGCCAAAGCCGTGAGGGCGATCCGAATTCGTTTGCGGTGAAGAGCCATGATGTTCCTTTCCAAAAGAGACGAGCGGACTTTAGAGTTTGAAGTGGGTCTTTTCTTCGATGGGATGGGAATAAAAGGAGTTTTCCAGATTAGTTTCATTGTGCGCCCCCGCGCAAAAGAATACAACACCCCGAATATTCATTTGGGCTTCTTTTCGAACGCCGCTCTCGCGTAATGCTTTTTCTCTTTTTCGACATTTTTTAAAAAGTACAAAAAATGATACTTAATAAAAAGGAAGGGCTTTTTGCCAGGGGATTTAAAGGATATTTAAGGCCAAAAAAGCCAAAATCAACTTTTTTGCGTGGCTTAGAAAAAGGATTGTTTGAGCCTTTTGAGTATCGCTTTTATAGTGTGGGTATCCGGAAAAGAAACGCAGCACGTTTCTCGAGATGCATCTCCTTAATTAGCCCTTAGCGGGGCAGGGAGAAAAACTATGCCGAACTTAGAGGCGACCAAGGCGATTATCGTCTTGTGGATGCTGGAGACCCTTCTTGAAGAAGGGACTCTTCAAAAAGAAGACGTTTTAGCCAAAGTGGATATTTCGGAGATCTCTTATAAGCGTTATATCGGAACGTTACGCGAATATCTTCGGGATTTTCATCCTTCTTGGCAAATTGTATACAAAAAATCGCGCCATTCGTATCTTCTCGACAAAGGTAAAAACGCGTTTTGATTCTTGGCGTCTGAATGACTCATTTAGTCATTCCTCAACTGAAGCCCCGATGTTATACTTTAAGTTACCTTCGGGTAATGTAACAGCATCGTTCGTCTGCTTTACATGTTTTGAGGGAGGGCTAAATGGCGGAGTTAAGCGTCGAGACACTCGCGCGTTTTAAGGAAGTCCTTCCGGGGAACTCCGCAGTCTACGTCTGGGATGGCCATCATTTCACCCTCCTTTTCCACGCAGCAAAGATCCCTTTATTCCTTGGCATCGAAGAAAAACAGTATTGCCAGCGGAGCGAATCCGATGCTCTCTCGCTCGTTCTTGAAAGCGATCGCCCCTTGGCCGAGCAAGCCTTGTCGGATTGCCTCAAGAGCCACGCTTGCCTCAGCCTCTCCTTCCGGGTTGAACGGAAGGGGCGGGGAATCGCCTGGGTCCATGCCCAAGGGGGCTACGTTGGCGAATTCAAAGGCAATCCTGTCTATTTAATCTCCTACACCAGCCCTGATTCCGAAAAAGACATTTATCAGGAAATTCTGAGCCACACCGACCGTCTCATTTACGTCAGCGACGCCAAGACCAATGAGATTCTCTATATCAATCAACCCGATTACTTCCTGAAAAAAGGCAAAACTTTGGGCCTGCCTTGCTACCAGTTCATTTTCGATCGAAGCTCGCCGTGCGAAGGCTGCTATATCCCCCAACTACGGCAAGGGGAGAAAGTCGATATCAAACGCTTCAATCCTTATAACAATCATTTCGAACACGTCACGGCGGAGCCGCTCCTTTATTGTGGGAGGGAAGCTTTCGTCCATTATGTCGAGGACATCACCGAGAGCCATGCTCTTCACGAGGAAGTCAAAGCAACCGAGAAACGCTACCAGTCAGCCGTTGAAGGCGATGGCCTTGTCGTTTGGGAATACCACATCAAAGAAAAGAAGATCACCAATATCTCTTCGAGCATGCGGAAAGTCGGTTTGCCCGAAACCTTGACGAACGTGCCAGAATCCTTGCTTGGCTATTGCCTTGAGGACGATCAAGTTCGCTTCCTCAATCTTTTCAAGCGGATCGCCGAGGGCAAAGAGGAGCAGATCAACGAAAATTTCTGGATGAAGTGGAAAGAGGACATCGCGCCCCGCTACGAGCACATCGTTCTCTCGATCGTGAAAGACAGCAATGGCGTCCCGAGCGTCGCCTATGGCATTGGCATGGATATCACGAGCCAAGCCGAAGAGCGGGAGCGTTATCTTTTCGCCCGGCGCCAACTTGAAGAGAGCCATCCGGCGTCTTTGGCGACCTTCCATATCAATCTCACGAAAAACGAATCCGGCCAAGGCCGTTACGTCATGTCCTTTGTTTCCAAAGCCGAGGAAAAAGGGACCGCCGATGGCTTCTTGGACACTTTTGTAAGCATGATCGCCGATCCCGAAATTCAAAAAGTCGCGGCCGAGCGGTTCGCTCGGAGCGCCCTTCTTTCGGCTTTCGAGCGAGGCCAGACGTCCGAATTGCTTCAGTATCCGATCATCTATCCGGATGGGAACCGCCATTGGCGCGAAGCGCAACTCTATCTCATCAAAAACCCGATCTCCGGCGATGTCGAGGCCCTTTGCTACGCGATCGATATCGATAAACGAAAGCAAACGGAATTCCTTTCCAATGCCCTTCAGAAAGATAGTTTCGGTTTCTTGCTCCTCATCGATGTCGCGACGGGGATGATCATCTCGGGCGGGGACACCAAGAAAGGTTCGGCTGAGCGTTATTCGAACGAGAATTATTCCGAAGCCCTCGAAAAGGCTCTAACCCATTTCTTCAAGAATGATCAACGGGAAGAAATGACTTGGCTTTATAGCTTATCCAATATAAAGAAAGAGCTTCAAAGCAAACCCATATTCCAGAATACCGCGAAAGGCGTAGACGGCCATTATTACCATTGGCGTTTCTCTTATGTCGATGAGGCCAAGAGCATCATCTTAATGACCCGAAGCGACGTTACCGAGTCGATGGAGAAGGAACTGAAGCAAGCCGAGGATCTCCGCAAGGCCGTCACCGCGGCCGAGCAGGCGAACGAGGCCAAATCGGAATTCCTTTCTCGGATGTCGCACGATATGCGGACCCCGCTCAATGGCATCATCGGCATGAGCTATCTCACCGAGAACATGGATCTGCCCAAAGAAGCTAAAGAAAACCTCAAAAAGATTGATACGTCCTCAAAGTTCTTGCTTTCGCTCATCAACGATCTTCTCGATATGGCCAAAGCTGAAAGCGGCAAGATCACCCTTCATCCGGAGCCTTATTCCATCAACGATTTCCTTACCTACATCGGGGCGGTCATCAAGCCGCTTTGCGATGAGAAGAGCCAAAAGCTCGTCATCGATGCGGCCCCGGTTCCGGGCGTCGTCCCACTCATGGACGAACTACGGACCAACCAGATTTATTTCAACCTCTTCTCGAATGCGGTGAAATACACGCCAGAGAACGGGACGATCACCTATAAACTGCGAGGCCATATGACGCCGGATAATCGGTTGTTCATGGAGATCACGATCAGCGACACCGGCATCGGCATGAGCGAGGAGTTCCAGAAGCATCTTTTCGAACCGTTCGCCCAAGAGCATCGGACCGATTACTCGGAGATGCGGGGGACCGGGCTTGGCTTAGCCATCGTCAAACGTTTGGTTGATCTCATGAAGGGGTCCATCCGGGTCGAAAGTGTCCTCGGCAAAGGCTCTTCTTTCATCTTGGATTTCACCTTTGACATCGTCAAACAAACTTCCAAACCTGCCGCCCTCGAAGCGGTGGCCTCGCCTTCGGATTATTCCTCGATCTCGGGGAAGCACGTCCTCGTCTGCGAAGACCATCCGCTCAATCAGGAAATCGTCAAGAAACTGCTCGAGAAGAAGAGCGCGATCGTCGAGATCGCCGAGAATGGCGAGATTGGTGTTCAGGATTTCCTGCGGTCAAGGCTCCATTATTACGATGTGATTCTGATGGACATCCATATGCCGATCATGAATGGCTATGAGGCGACAAGAAAAATTCGTGCCCTCAAGCGGGCTGACGCGAAAGACACCCCGATCATCGCCCTCACCGCGGATGCTTACGATAGCGATGTCAAAGCTTGTCTTGATGCCGGGATGAATTCCCACCTGGCCAAGCCGCTTGATCCGCTCAAGCTCTACGAGACGCTGTCTCAGCTTTTTCAAAAAGAACCCCGTTCCTGATCGGAGGGGGTTTTGCCGAGGATAATGCCGTTATTTAGCGGTTTTCTTGTAGGCGTTTTCGGATTTCGGAAACTAGTTTTTCGTATTGGCTTTGGTCTAAGCCATCCTGGGAATTGTTAACGAAAACGAAATCGGCTTTTTTCTTGCAGGGCTCAATGTATTTCTCGTGCATCGGTTTCACGCTTTCGAGATATTGGCGGATGACTTGGTGAGCGGGATAGCCCCGTTCTTTCTCATCGCGGAGGATTCGTCTCGCCAGCCGGACGTCCCCATCGGCATCCACGAAAATCGAATAATCGAAATAGGCCTTTTCATTTGGGATGGCCAAAACGAGGAAGCCTTCCGCCAAAATGAGGGGTGCGCTTTTCACAAGGCGGGTCGCTTTCTGGCGCGTATGACTCGCGTAATCGAAAGTCGGGATCTGGACGTCTTTGCCCTTTTTGAGTTCCAAGAGATCCTTCAAAAACAAGTCCTGATCGTAAGCGTCTGGGATATCGTAGTTCACGGCATCTCGTTCTTTTTGACTAAGGTGGGATTGATCTTTGTTATAGGCATCGTAAGGGAAAATGACTGCCACGTCGGCAAATGTTTTCTGCAGGGCTTGGCAAAGCAAGCTCTTCCCGGAGCCCGACCCACCGGCGATTGCAACCACGAGAGCCATCTTTTTTCCTCGGAGGATATTGTAGCTTATCTTGCCCTTTCCCGCGAGAAAAGGCGGCCCTTTGAGTTGTCTTTAGGGCCAAACATCGTTACAATTGTAGCCATGAATCAAGATAACGAAGAGAAGCACGCCTCTTCTTTGAAGAAGTGGCGCAAAGCCGCGGATATCGTTTGGAACGTCTTCCTCAATGGCGTGATCGGTTACGTCCTCTACGTTTTGATGGGCGCCCTCTTCTGCCTCACCCTCATCGGGATTCCGTTCTTCTCGTCTTATTACCGTTATGCCAAGCATCTTTTCCATCCAGCCAATTGCAAGCTCGTTCAGAACCGGGACGTGAAGGGTTTCATGAAGGTCATGACCTTTGTCCATCTCGTTGTCTTCGGTTGGGAAGAGTGGCTTCTTTGCATGGTCTTCGCTGGCCTTTGCTATGTTTCAGTTATCTATATTCCGATTGGCAAGCAGCTTTTCCGCCAGGCGAAGTTCTTCTTCAATCCGCGTTCCTACACCTTTGAGGATATCTCCTATCAGGGTGTGAAGGACGAAGAGAAAGTCGAAAAGGAGCCAAAGAAAGAAGTCGAAGAACCGAAAAAAGAAGAAAAACCGGTCGAAGAAGCAAAGCCTGTTGAAGGGGCGAAACCCACTCCGGCGCCCGCCCCAGAAAAAGCGGATCAGCCCACGATTATCTACGCGCCAACCCCCGAAACTCCGAAAGCCCAAGCCAAGCCCGCTGAGAAAGAAAAAGATCCCCACGAACGGGATAAGAAAGCCATCGTTGTACAGTACTTCAATTACACCGATCAGGACCCGGAAGGGCCGTATGGCGATTGGGCGCACAAGAAGTGGTGAAACGGAACCCATCCTCGGATGGGTTTTCTTTTTCCGAAAATAAACTCCGGAAATAGGGGCTTTTTCTTTTTGTTAAGAAAAAGAAGAAGCCAAATACGCTCTTTGACTTTATAATACCAATTTATGACAGGGGAAAGCGAAACCTACTATTTGGGAATCGACATCGGCTCGACCACGGTGAAAGCCGTCGTCCTTTCCTCAAAGGATGAAGTCCTTTATTCGACTTACGAACGCCATAACGCCAAGGTCAAGGAAACCCTGGAGAAAGAACTTCAGGATGTCGTCTCACGCTTTCCGAATCAACATTTCGTTTTAGCTCTCACCGGTTCGGCGGGCTTGGGCCTTTCGGAAGAGGCCCATCTTCCTTTCGTTCAGGAAGTGGCCGGAACCTTCTTGGCCGTCGAACGCTTTTATCCGAAAGCCGATGTGGTGGTCGAGCTCGGAGGCGAGGACGCCAAGATCATCTTCCTCACCGGCGGGACCGAAGAAAGGATGAACGGGACCTGCGCTGGCGGGACGGGCGCTTTCATCGATCAAATGGCCTCTCTCCTTCACGTCTCGATCGACGAGCTCGATGATCTTTCGCTCAAAGCCACCCAGATTTATCCGATTGCCTCGCGCTGCGGGGTCTTCGCCAAAAGCGATATTCAGCCACTCCTCAATCAAGGGGCGCGCAAAGAAGATATCGCCGCCTCGATTTACCGCTCGGTCGTCGGTCAGACGATCGGTGGGCTCGCCCAAGGCCGCGAGATCAAAGGGAACGTCCTTTTCTTGGGCGGTCCTTTGACCTTCCTCAAAGGCTTAAGAAAGGCCTTCGTGGAGGCACTCCATCTTGATCTCTCTTCCGCCCTCTTCCCGCCCGATGGGAAGATCTTCATGGCCATCGGGGCTGCGCTTTACGCGAAGAAAGCGGGAAGCCCGGTGGATTTAGCCGCCCTTTTGGAACGGCTTCATAACGCCAAACTGGATAGCCACCTCAAATTGAGCGAGCCCCTTTTCAAAGATGAGCTCGATTACCGCTCTTTCATCGAGAGCCACGATAACGTGGCCGTGCCCTATCGGGTTTTGGCGAGCTATTCGGGCAAAGCCTATTTGGGCATCGACGCCGGATCGACGACCACCAAGATGGTCCTTCTTTCCGAAAAGCATGAGATCCTTTATTCCCAATACGCGACGAACCAAGGCTCGCCCCTCGATAGCATTCACACCCAACTGAGTGAGCTTTATGAGCAAATGCCCTCTTCGGTCGACTTGGTCTCGAGCTGCGTCATCGGCTATGGCGAAGACCTCATCCGTTCGGCCTTCCTCATCGATTACGGACTCGTGGAGACCGTTGCCCACTATAAAGCCGCCAAATTCTTCGCCCCGGAAATCGATTTCGTGATCGATATCGGCGGGCAGGATATCAAATGCTTCAAGATCAAGAACCACGCGATCGATTCGATCGTCCTCAATGAGGCTTGCTCGAGCGGCTGCGGATCTTTCTTGCAGACCTTTGCTTCGGCCTTAGGCTATTCGGTTCCAGATTTCGTTCGGCTTGGCCTCTACGCTTCCCATCCGGTCGATCTCGGGAGCCGCTGCACCGTTTTCATGAACTCGGCGGTCAAACAAGCCCAAAAAGATGGGGCGACCATCGGCGATATCTCGGCCGGGCTTTCGATGAGCGTCATCAAGAACGCGATCTATAAAGTCATCCGTTTCCATTCGCCTGAGGAACTTGGGAAAACGGTCGTCTGCCAAGGTGGGACCTTCCTCAATGACGCAATTCTTAGAGCCTTCGAACGCGAACTCGGCCATTCGGTGATCCGGCCGAAGATCGCCGGACTCATGGGCGCGTTTGGGGCCGCGCTTTACGCCGAGGAAAAAGGTCGGGGCAAAGGGATGATCTCCAAAAGTGATCTCGCCCAGCTTTCCTATGTCTCGAAGGCGTTCATTTGCCAAGGCTGCGGCGCCCATTGCCAAGAGACGCTCGTCCGCTTCCCGAATGGGCGGCATTTCATCGCCGGCAACAAATGCGATAAGGGCGCTGGGGTGAAGAAAGTCGAAGAACCGCTTGATCTTTATGCCTATAAATACGCCAAGCTCTATGAGCTGCTTCCCGAAAATCCGAAGCCGCGGGGCAAGGTTGGCCTTCCGCTGGCTTTGGCTCTCGTTGAGCAATATCCTTTCTGGAAGAGTTTCTTCTTAACTCTCGGCTATGAAATCGTCCGCTCGCCTAGGAGCAGCCGCGATCTTTTCTATGAGGGCCAAAGCACGATCGCCTCGGACACGGTCTGCTATCCCGCCAAACTCATGCACGGGCATCTCGCTGAACTTGAGAAGCAAAAGTTGGATTTCATCTTCTATCCTTCCGAAAGTTACAACTTCAACGAGGAGAAGGGCGATAACCATTTTAACTGCCCGGTCGTCGCCTACTATTCGGAGCTTCTCAATGGCAATGATCCCCACCTTTTCGCCCACAAGATCGTGAACCCGTATTGCGACATTTCGAACGCGAAATCCACGCAAAAAGCCCTCGAAAAGGCCTTGGCGCCCTATGGTGTGAAGCCCCATGAGATCAAGGAAGCCTTGGCGAAGGCCTATCAAGCCCAAGAAGAGTATCGGCATGAGGTTTTCCTCAAGGGCCAGTCGCTTATCGCCGAAGCCCGCAAGCGGGGAATGCCGATCATCGTTTTGGCGGGGCGGCCTTATCATATCGATCCGGAAATCAACCACGCGATCCCGTCTCTTATCACCTCGTTGGGCTTTGCCCTCGTGAGCGAGGACGCAGTCTCGCCTTTATGCAAGAAGGCGCCTGAGGTGGATGTCCTCAATCAATGGACTTATCATTCCCGGCTTTATCAGGCGGCCGAATACGTCGGCAGTCAAAAAGATATGGAGTTGGTCCAGCTCGTTTCGTTTGGCTGTGGGATCGATGCGATCACCTCGGATGAGGTTCGGCGGATCCTTGAAAATCAGGGCAAGCTCTATACCCTCCTCAAGATCGATGAGATCTCGAGCTTGGGCGCCGTGAGAATCCGGCTTCGCTCCCTCAAAGCGGCATGGGAGGAAAAACAATGAGTTATCCCGTTTTCACCAAAGCGATGAAAAAAGAGTACACGATCCTGATCCCGGACATGCTGCCGATTCATTTTTCGCTTATCTCCTCGATCATGAATTCCTATGGCTATCACACCGAGCTCCTCCATCTTTCGGGGGACGAAGTGAAAGAAGCGGGGCTTAGGAACGTCAATAACGATGCCTGCTATCCCGCTCTCTTGGTCGTCGGCCAATTCGTGGTCGCCCTCAAAAGCGGCCGTTACGACCCGAAGAAGACCGCCCTCATGATCTCGCAGACCGGCGGTGGCTGCCGCGCTTCGAATTACATCTTTTTGATCCGAAAGGCTCTGGCGCCCCTTTATCCGGAAGTCCCGGTGCTTTCCTTCAACTTCTCCGGCCTCGAGAAAGGCAATTCGATGCATTTCACCGCAGTCGAGCTTCTCAAGATGATCCACGCCGCCTGCTATGGGGATTTCCTGATGGCCCTCTATGATCAAAGTCGGCCTTATGAGAAAAACCCGGGCGAGACGGATGCTCTTTTGAAACAGGGGCTAGCGATGATTGAGCGTTCCTTCCATAACGGCACTTATGGCTATCGGCGCCATTATTATCAAAAACTTTTGCGTCTTTTCTCGGCGATCAAAGTCCCGGAAAAACGAAAGCCGCGGGTCGGGATCGTCGGCGAGATTTACGTGAAATATTCGCCTTTGGCCAATAACCATCTGGCTGATTTCTTGGTGAAAGAGGGCTGCGAGGTGGTGGAGCCGGGCTTATTGGAGTTCTGCCTTTATTGCGCCGAGAACGCAATCCATGACTATGAGCGATATGGCTTCAACAAGAAGAGCTATCTTTTCTGGAAATGGGCCGATCACTTCATGCTCCACGAAATGGATGTTCAGAATTCGCTCCTCAAGAAGAGCGGCGTTTATTATCCGTCAGTTCCTTTCCCGGAAATCGCTCATAACGCCAACCGGATCATCTCCGATGGGGTGAAGATGGGCGAAGGCTGGCTCATCCCGAGCGAGATGCTCGCCTTCTTGGAGCATGGGGTCAACAACATCGTCTGCTGCCAGCCCTTTGGCTGCCTTCCGAACCACATCGTCGGGAAAGGGATGATGCATCCCTTGATGCGGATGTGCCCGAACGCCAATATCGCGGCGATCGATTACGATCCCTCAACGAGTTACGTGAACCAGGAGAACCGCCTTAAGCTTCTTTTGGCCAATATCCCAGAATTGAAGTAGGAATATCCTTGGCAAAACGCCATCCGTTTTGGCTTTCTTTCTAAAGGTTGCAGTTGCTTCTTTTTGGTCTATAATGCCCCGTATGAGCTTTGAAAAAAGAAGAAAGACAGCCTTCTTATTGAACCTCGCGATCGTCGTGATCGAAGGGGTGATTCTCTTTAACTGCTACTTTGGCTTCATCACGGTCAATGGCAAATCGACCGGAAGCGGCTATTTGATGTTTCGCTTCTTCACGGAAGACAGCAACATCTTTCTGGCGTTGTCCTCTTTGGCCTATCTCATCGCGGATCTGCTTGCCTTGAAAGCGAAGTCTCCTTTGCCCCTCTGGGTGAAGAGCTTCCGCTATATCGCAACGATCGCCGTCACGACGACTGCTTTGGTGGTCCTCTTTTTCTTGGCGCCTTATATGGGGGTAGCCTATGGGAATTTCTGGCTCATGTGGAGCCTCCCCAAAATGACCTTCACCCATTTCGTCTGCCCGGTGTTAAGCATTGTTTCCGCCATCTTTTTCGAAGAGCCCCTTGCGAACGCGGTGCCTTGGAAGGAAGCCTTCTTGGGGCTATCGACCGTCCTCGTCTATGCGATTGTGGTCGGGAGTTTGGCCTCGACTCAGACCATCTCCTCCGATCCCCAAATCAATAACGTCTATGGTTTCATGGACGCGACAGCCGGAGCTTGGTGGGTGACGCCTCTGGCCTTCACACTCATTATCTCGGGGACGTATGGGGAAGGCGTGCTTCTTCTTTTCTGGGAGAAAAAGCGTCAATCAAAGAACGGAGCTTCTGTTTCGCCAAAAGCCTGAAAGAGAACAAAAAGAGATACGGAAAGTTCCGTTTCAAAAAGCGGCCACTTTCTTTTACTTTCATTCGTAACAGAATTCGTTACAATGAAAAAAGAAGAAAGCAGGGGCTTGGGGGCTAGTGAAAATAATCGTGGTCGATGATGAGATCGCCGCGCTCACGGCTTTTCTTTCCCATGTCGTCGACAAGGTTGGCATCGAATACAAGTTCTTCCTTGACCATCCGAAACAAGCCATCGATTATGTCAAATCCAACGAAGTCGATGGGGCATTTTTGGATATTACTATGCCCGAGATCGATGGGGTGGATCTGGCCCGGGAACTTGTGAAGGCGAACCCCAATATCCTGATTGCCTTCATCACCGGCCACGCCTGTGATGCATCCGCCCTCAAAAAAGAATTCGGAGTTTCCTTATTGGGCTTTGCCTATAAGCCCTATGATAGCGACGTCTTGAACTGCTTTATCGACCAGGTTTATTACCACGCGAAGAAACCGACCCTCCGTTTCCGGACCTTCGGGTCCTTCGATCTTTTCCTCGATGAGAAACCGATCCGCTTCGCTTCAAAAAAGAGCAAGGAGCTCTTGGCCCTCCTCGTCGCTTATGATGGCTCCTCGCTCACGATGGACGAGGCGATCGCCCATCTTTGGCCCGAAAAGGACATCGGCCTTGCCAAGCGGCTTTACCGGGATGCAGTCTGGCGGCTGAGGAGTATCCTCAAAGAACATGGCCTGCCCTTCTTGGTCGATTTCAAGCGGGCGGTGCTCTATCTCCAAAAGGAAGGCGTTGAGTGCGACTACTGGAGTTATCTCCATGAGAAGAAAGGCGCTTACGGAGGCGAGTTCTTGATCGGATATGATTGGTCGCTCACCTATCAGAATCGGCTGGATTGTTTATCCTGAGACCCCTCTTCTTCCCTTTTTTGGAGGCCCTTTTGCCGGGGATTTTTTCTTTTAAAGCCTTTCTGCCTATAATAAAAAGCCATGGATGAACACGAACTTCTCAAGCGGCGGATCCTCGAACTCGCCGAACGGGCTTCCTCAAGAGGCTATCCGACCCATACCGCCTTCATTCCTTTATCAGAACAAAGCGTTCTCAAGGAATTAGAGAACGAGAAACGGGCTTCTTTGAACGCGAATCGGATTGGCGAGGCCCAATTCCTTCTTTATGGGGGAAACGAGGAAAATGAGAGCAAAGTCCTTTTCCTCTATCCGGATTATTGCGATCTTTCCGAAGAGAAGGAGAAAGAAGAAAATGGCGAGACGATCGTGGTTCTCCATATCGAAGGCAAGAAAGCGGAATACGCCCAGCAGCTCTCACATCGGGATTATCTTGGGGCCCTGATGAACCTCGGCTATGAACGGGAGCAGTTTGGGGACATCCTCGTCGAGGGGAAGGAAGCCTATGTCTTCCTTTTCAAATCCATTGCCGAGGAAGTCGCCAAGAACCTTCTTTCCGTCTCTCACACTTATGTGAAGAATAGCTTGATCCTCCCGAAGGATTGCCCTTTTCACCCGGTGAAGGAAGAGAAATCCATCAATGTCTCTTCGCCCAGGCTTGATTGCGTTTTGGCTGAAGTGTATTCCCTTTCGAGGGAAGAGGCCCAGCGGATCATCGAAAAAGGGGATGTTCTTTTGGGGATCGCCCCGAACGAGAACGTTTCGTATCTTCTTAAAGGCGGCGAGCTGATCGCCACCCGGGGCAAAGGCAAGTTCGTCTATCTTGGAGAAGAGAAGACCTCGAGAAAAGGCCGGATCTTCGTCAAAGTCGCGGTTTACCATTGAGTCTTGGCGAGGAGGCGCTTCCTTGACGAAGACCTTTTTTGCTATAATTTAAAAAAGAGGGTTTCATCCCATGAAAAAATTTTTTGAAGGAAAAAAGATGACCGCGGTCATTTTGCTGGGCGTGGCTTACGTTTTTTGGATTGCCTATGGCATCGCCACCAAAGTTAATAACGTGACGACTTACTCCACTTTTTGGGTCACCCTCGTCATTTGGACGATCCTCTTCGACTGCGTGATTGTCGGAATGCTTGTGCCCTTTTTGAAGAAATTGGGAAAGGTTGCCTCGTTTGGGCTTTTTGGCTATGCTTTGATCGAAGGCACGCTGAGCTATCCTCCTTATTTTGGTTTCGCGAACGGGAGCGACAAACTCTACAACGCGACCGCGATTCTCTTTGGGGTTGCGGGCATCTTGCTCATTTTGGCACTCCTCTCGTTTGCGGCTGGCTTTGCGATTCCTTTGGTAGGACGGCTCTTCGTTTTGATTGGCGAATTCCTGAGCTTGGGGGCTTGCGTGTTTCTTTTTGTCGGCGGCTTTCTTGCTTTCTTCGAAAAAGACTATCAAGGGAAGAGCGAATGGTATTACGGCCTCTCTGATCTCGCTCGGACATTCATGCTCGCTGGTGGGCTATTTGCCTCCCCGTGGGCCCTCGATACCGTGACGCTTTAAAGAATCGCTTTGATAAGCCAGAGTTCGTTACCCTGGCTTTTCTTTTTGCTTTTTTAGGGCAAAAAAGCTCAGAAAAAACAGGAATATGCGTTTTTCTATGCCTTTTCTTGTTCCGTTTCTCTATAATATTGCCCGGCCATGAAAAAATATTATTGGATCATGCTCTTCTCGGCTGCTTTGGCCGCGGTCAATGTCCCCTTCAGCAAATACCTGCTTCCCCAAATCCCGCCGATGCTTTTGGCCGCCCTCACCTATTGCGGCGGGACGATCGGCCTTGGCTTGGTCTTTTTGGTTTCTAGGCTTCTGAAGAAAAATAACGGCCCCTTGCTCCATGGCAAAGACTTCTGGCTCATCTTGGCGATCAACCTCTGCGATTGCTGCGCCAACACGATGCTTTTTTATGGGATTTCCATGCTCAATGGCGAAACCGCATCCTTGCTCCAGAGCTTTGAGATCGTCGCGACCGCATTGATCGCTTTCGTCTTCTTCAAAGAGAAGGTCTCGTGGCGGCTATGGACGGCGATTGCGATCGTCTTGGGCGCGTCCGTCCTTCTTTCTTTCAATCCGAATGAGGCCTTCAGCTTCAATCCGGGCGCCCTCCTCATTCTCGGGACCACGATTCTTTGGGGCGTGGCCAATAACGTTGCCAAGAAACTCTCCTCCCGCGACCCGATCGAATATTCGTTCTTCAAATGCCTGGGGCCATCAATCATCCTTCTCACGCTTGCCCTTTCGCTTCAGAACTACTCCAGCAACGTGTTGGCCATCTCGCTTGGTCTTCTCGATGGCTTCTTGGCCTATGGGGTTTCGATCATTTTGATGATGGTGTGCTTCCGCCATCTTCCTGTCTCTTTGGGGACGGCGCTTTACGCCACCAATCCTTTTATGGGCGCGATCTTCTCGCTCATCGTGTTCCCCGAAATGCCGCTTTGGAACTTCTACGTGGCGATCGTCTTGGTCGCTATTGGCGAATTCCTGGCTGGTTACGATGGGATTCTCAATGAGCGGAAAGCCCAAAAAGAAACCGCGTCTTTATCCCTAGAAAAAAGCCCTTCCGAAGAAGGGCAAGATCAACGATAAACGTCAGGATTTGAAGGGCGTGTAATCCACGCTTTGAATGCTATTTCGGATTTGATAGTAACGGACATCGGGAACGATGCCTTGTGTATGATAGGCGTCAAGAAGCGCGATAGCCCCGGCTTGATCGCCGCGCCCCAGCTTCTTATTGACCTCATCCATCGCCTTTTGCTCTTCGGGGGTGACGGGCTGGATTTTGCTGCGTTCATCGACTTCTTTTTGGAAGGCGATAAGCTTGGCTAAGATCGTGGCCAATCCTTCATACCATTCCTTGGTTTTCTCAGCAAAACGCTGCAAGGGTTTATTGGCTTGTTTGGGTTGTTTCTTGGGTTGTTTTTTGAGGGTCATATAACCGCATTATACCGAAGATAAGGAAAAGCGCTAGAGGGTAGGCCTAAAAGAAAGCAGCATTTAGCGATCAGGACTTTTGGTTTGCGGCATCGATCTCTTGGAAGTTCGCTCCGCGCGTCTCTTTGACTTTGAGCATCAAGAAGACGATCGAGATCGCGAAGAAAGGAACCGCTAAGAGAATGCAGAAGAGACCAAGCGAGTAATTGTTGTTCGGGAGAAATTTGGTAACCAAGGTGCCGATCAGCATTGAGGAAACCATTCCGATGCCATAGGCGGCGGTCCAAGCGGACATGACCGAAGCCCGCAAGTTGGTCGGAGCGCTCTCGCCCGCCATCAGCATGTAAACATCGCCATTGCTCCAATACGCCCCAAGGAAGAGACCGATGAAGGCACCGAGGAGCCACTCGCTCCAGCCATAGATCGCTCCGAAATAGAGGAGCAAAAGCGAAACGATGGCGACGGAAAGAAGGAAAATCGAAGTGACTTTGCGTCCTTTGGCATCGCTGAGGAAGCCATAGGAGAAGACGAGAGCGGCGCAGGTGATCGGGAAAATCAGCATCGCGTTCGAGATCTGGGCGGTGGTGTAATTGGCGGCGGTCAAGATGTTGTTGTAGTCGCTCGTGATGGTGCGGGATAAGGTGAAAAGCAAGGTGCAAATGAAGATCCAACGGAGTTGGTGGCTCTTTAAACTGTAGGATAAGGCCGTGATGAAACCACCTTGTTTTTTGTTTTGTTCTTTCTTTTCTTTGGCGATGGCTTCGCGCTCTTCCGGCGTCAATTTGAGATAGGCGATCCGCGAATCGAGGAAGGCGTCGGTCTCGCGGGCCAAGAAACAAATCAGGAAGGAAGCGACAAGCCCCACGCAGGCGGGGATCAAGAAGGCATAACGCCACAAGGTAGCGTCATCATGCATGAGGGTCTTGCGGCCGAGCGGAATGAGGAGCAACCCGAGTTCGGCGATGCCTTTGACCGCGCTGAAGATCGTGCCGCGCTTCTTTTCAGGCGCGGTTTCGAAGATATAGACGATTTGCTCATCTGGCGTCACGAAGAAACGGATGACGAAGAAGCCGAGGATATACATCCAGAGATATTTGCTCCAGAGACAAAGGAGCAAACCTCCGACCATGCCGATGGTATTGGCGATGAGGAAGGGTTTCCTTCCGAAACGGTCAGCCAAGGCTTTCCAGAAGAAGCCGATGACGAGCAAGGCGTTCGCCAAAGTCTCCATGAGCTTCAGCTTCGAAATGCCTTCGTTCTTGCTTAAGCCCATTCCGTTCACGAAAAACTCCAAGTTGATTTCGGGCTGCATCTCGTTCGAGAGGCTGGTGGTCACCTCGTCCACGATGTAAATCAGGCAGAGAATGACAATCAAATACCAGAAATACAGCTTCCGTTTCGGCCGGGCTTTCTCTTTCTCAAGCCGGGCGAGTTCACGGGACTCGCTCTGAAGTCGTTTCGCTTCTTTGGCTTTCGCTTTTTCGGCCTTTTGGGCCTCATTCTCCGGGGTTTGAAGCATCGCTATGTCCTTCTTTTATCCTTTATTATCCTTTGAAAAGGCTCCTTTGAAAAGGCTCCTTTGAAAATAGGGAGTTCATTCCTTGAAAAGGAAAAGGCGGGTTTCCGGATGGGATCAATAATTGGACCTTAAGAGGCGAAGTTGGGATAAAATATCCCCGAAATAAAAAGGGGTATGGCAAAGAAAAAGACGCTCATTCTCTTAGGCGTTTCGGGACTGCTCTTGACGGGTTGTCAAAACCCCATCCAGGCTTTCTCTTCTTTTTCTACTTCGCTCGATTCCTCCTCTTCAAACTCGGTTATTGCCCCTTATTCGAGCGTGGCCAGTAGCGGAGCGACCACGGAACCCGCCGATCATTTCCCCATGCCTTATACTCCTTTGAGTTCTAGCGATAGCCCCGCCTCTTCTTCGCTTTCGGAAGAACCTCTATCCTCCTCGAGCATCGCTAACCCGGATTTTGTTTTTGAACTGAATCGGGCGAGAACGGGCCAGACCCTGAAGAAATACAACGGGAGCGAGGTGAACGTTGTCGTTCCTTCCGCTTATGAAGGCCTTTCGGTTACCGGAATCGGCGATGATGCCTTCGCAAACCGTTCTGATCTCTTAAGCATCGTTTTGCCGGAGACGATTAGCTCCATCGGGATTGGCGCCTTTGGTTATTGCTCCAAAATCAAAACAATCGAACTTCCGGATGCTCTAACTTCCATTGACACGGTCGCCTTCCAATATATGGACGCCCTGGAAAGCGTGAGCATACCCGATTCGGTAACCTACCTGGGGAGTGCGGCTTTTCAGAATTGCCCCTCGCTAAAAAGCCTGAAACTCCCGAAAGGCATCAGCGAGATTGATGAGGGCCTTTGCTATGGGGACGCCAGTTTGGAATCCCTTGATCTCTCGATGGCAAAGGTCATCGAAACCGCGGCTTTCATTTACTGCAGCTCCTTAAAAGAAGTCTTCTTTAGTCCGAACCTTGAGGTGATTAATTCGTTCGCCTTTGCTGGGGATATTAATCTAGGGAATATCACGCTTCCATCGAGCTTAAGATCCATCGAAGAGGCCGCTTTTGCTTGCTGTGTCTCAATGTCCTCCTTTACTTTGGGGGCTTCAAACACCTTCCTTTTGAGCGAAGACGGCCGTTACTTAAGCGATAACTTTGGCACTTTGATCGCGGTAGCTCCCCAAGGGGCGGATTGGCTGAGAATCCCTGAAGGGATCAAGCGAATTGGGAATTGGTCCATATCCGGGTGCGTTGGAATCAAGGGGGTTATCTTCGCTAAGAGCGTCACCTCGATCGCTGTCTGCGGGGTTTGGTGGCTCGAAAAAGGGATTTACGCCTACACCTATTTCACTTTGGACATGCTCAACAGCACGGATTGGGTCTTTGCCAATACGGCGCTATATAGCCTTGAAGAGCCGGCCGAGAGATCCTATTCCTATTGGTACTTCGACACGGATGGAACGACTCCGAAACTCTGGGTATTTAACGGGAATTAAACCCTTATTTTCGTTTGAAAGAGGCGAAACGCCTCTTTTTCTTTTGCCATCGAATAAAACACATTTTTAATAATGTATTGAAAATGTATTAAAACAATACATAATTTAAGCGCAGGAATTATGGCCACGAAAACAATCAATATTTCCGTTGAGGAATCCACGAAGGAAAAAGCTCAGGCAATCTTTGAAAGCCTTGGGATGTCCTTTTCGACCGGGATCGCCATCTATCTCGAACAAGTCGTTTTGAAGAAGGGGATACCCTTTACTCTGAAAGCCATGGCCAAAACACCCCTGGTTAAAACCCCGGCGAAAAAGAAAGCGAAGTCGCATAATCCCCCGAAAGAGAAGGGGTCTAGTGAGGCTTCTCTCAATGCTATCTTGGAAAGTTTGAAGGATAAACCTACGCCAGCATCGAAGAAGTAAGAGATCAGAGCGCATCAAAAAAGCCTTAGCGGATTTGCTAAGGCTTTTGTTTTCAACCGTTGTTATTGTTCGGAAACAACCCGGTTGTGGAATTTCTTGAAATCCCGGTGGAGGGCAAAGATGAGAACCATCTCCATCGCGCCTTCGAGGGCCAGTGAAGCGCCGCAGAGGATCGTAACCGCTTGGATCGAATTGCCACCGGCGAAGTCGACAATGAGAATCGCAGTCGCTAAGAGGACTTGGACGATGCCGTTCACCAAATCGATCCACCAGTTCTTGACCCCGAGCCGAGCGAGATCAACCGAATAGGCGATCTCCTGAATCCCGAAGTAGAAGAGATAGAAAGAAACGACAAAGACCATCGTCAGAAGATAATCGACCGGATAGGCCAAGATCCAAGAGCCCAGGATGATGAGGAATAATCCCCGTAAAAGAAGCCAAGGATCATGAATTAAGAACGTCATGAAGTAAGAGAAAAGGAAGACCGCTCCGAAAACGATGCTGATAATGCCGGAAGTAAGGGCAAAGACTTCGGCCGCCGGTTCGGTGAAGACCGCAATCAGGATGCCGATGATGATGAGGAAGGCGGCATCGATGATCCGCTCCGTCTTTTCTTGTTTGATCATATCCATAAGGTAACATTCCTCCTTGAATGTCACCTCATTATTAGCGGGTCTTTTCATGAAAAAGAAGGGCAAAAGCCCTTCGTTAAGAAAGACAATACGAATCGTTCAGGAATCGGAGACGGTTATGGTTAAAGGCGTGCCCCAAACTTTGTCGTCCGGATGAGCGGTGGCCCAAGCGGAAATCGTGACTTGGAACGTGGTATTGAGCGACACTGTGGAAGGAATGAGCAAACTCGCTTCATCATAGACGGAAGCAGAGGGCGTTAAAATCACTTCGGAAGGCGCGTTATTGAGCCCAAAGGCGAAGGCATAGGTGTCTTTATTCGACTCAGTAAACTTGAAGGCGCCCGAAAAGAAGGCGATTCCATAGGTTCCGGCTTTGAAAGGAATGGCCTTCGTCCCGACGATGCCGTCGGTGGTTTGAACGAAAAGCTTTTTAAGTCCTGGAAGATAAGGCGAAAGATCGCCCTCCGAGGAGCTGAGGGAAGAAGAGGCTTCCGAAGAACTGCTGGAGGCAGCGTTGGAGGAAGTTGTTAGGGATGAGGTGGGGTTGCTTGAACTCGTCTTAGTGGCTTGAAACGAAGCGCTCCAAAGGGGCGAGGTAGCCCCGACAACTGTCAGGATCGCGGCAAGAGAGATCAAAGAGACGATCAGGATTTTCTTCTTCTTTTTCTTCTGGTCGACGAAGACAGGCTGATTATTGGGGGTGCTTCGTTTCTCATAAAAGAAACTCTTGGCCGAGATTTTGTAGGTTTGAAGGAGAAGCAAAAGAGTTTCGATTGAAGGATAGCTTTCGCCTTGCTCGTAATTGATGATTGATCGTTTACTCACGTGAAGGATCTCGGCTTCTTTGGTTTGGGAAAGATTCTTCTCTAGCCGTAGAGCAACAAGATTCGCGCTTAAGATGGCTTCATTGAGGACAGGATTCGCTTCTTTGAGAGGAGCGGGTTCCTTGGCCTCATTAAGAAGATCGTCCAAGGATTCCTGAAGAAGGTTGGCCAATTTCGGGAGAACCAGGATCGAGATTTGGGATTCGCCGCTTTCGAATTTGGAAATGCCTTGGGACGTGTAGCCTAAAGACTGAGCCAGATCATTTTGGGTCAAGCCAAGCGCTTTCCGGCGGTTACTGACATAGGTTCCAAGTCCGCTTTCTTTCATGAGTGCTCCATTTTACAAAGCGCCTTGCTCCTTTACAAGCGAGCCCCAAGGGGTTCCCGGATGCTTGTAATAAAGATAAAAGGGGTAATCCCCATACTCGAAGGGGGCGTAGATCCCGAGATTCTGGAAGCCATAACGGTCATAGGCCCTTAACGCCTTTCGGTTATCGGGGAAGACCGCAAAGACAAGAACGGAATGGGGATAAAGATTGCTGATCGCCTCAAAGACGCCTTTGGCGAGGCCGTGCCCTTGAGAAGAAGGATCGACCATCAAGCGGTGGAGCAAGAGGAAATCCTCATCGTCTTTCATCTGGAGGTCTTTCCTTAATTGGTTGGCTTTTTGCAGGGATTTCGAGTCAGAGAAGAAATCCTCAAGGACATCGAAACTGACCGCGATATAAGCGATGATTACCCCGTTTTCCTCGTGGACGTAAGCCCGCCCATCCTTGATGTCCGAAGCGAAATTCCTTTTGAGGGGGTAGTGGTCGCTCCAGGTGAAGTTCTTTTCTTTTTCCATCGCTGATCGCGTTCTTAAGAAAAGGGCATACACCGCCTTGAGGTCTTTCTTTTCCGCTAATCGGAGTTCCATCGCTTTTCTAGTCTACGCTTTTAAGGGAAGGCCGAAAATCCTTAGTTCCTTTTAAAAGCGAATCCCCTATAATGTCGAAGACATACGGAGGAGTGGACGTATGAAAGAACTTATCGTACCGGTCGATTATGAGCCAATCTTGGGGCTTTATGAAACCCAGATGGCGATCAAACTCGTCAAGGACTCCTTCCAGAAGCATCTTTCGGAAGAGCTGAACCTCCGCCGCGTGAGCGCCCCGCTCTTCGTGGATCCTTCGAGCGGACTTAACGACAATCTCAACGGGGTTGAGCGCCCGGTCAGTTTCGATATCAAAGACGATAAGGCCCTCCGGGGCGAGGTCGTCCAGTCTTTGGCCAAATGGAAGAGATACGCCCTTGGCAAATACCATTTCCCGGTCCATGAAGGGCTTTACACCGACATGAACGCGATTCGGCGGGATGAAGAATTGGATAACATCCATTCGCTTTACGTCGATCAGTGGGATTGGGAGAAAGTGATCCTTTTCGGGGATCGGCAGACCGCCTACCTCGAAGAGACCGTTCGTTTGATCTACAAGGCGCTCAAAGACACCGAAAACGATGTGAATGCGAAATACCCTGAACTCGGGAAGATCCTGCCTGAAGAGATCAGTTTCATCGATTCGGAGGCCCTCTTAAAACGCTATCCGGGCAAATCCCCGAAAGAGCGGGAATATCTTTTCGCCCGAGAGAAGAAAGCGATCTTCATTGAGCGGATCGGCGGCGTTCTTTCGGATGGGAAGCCCCACGATCTTCGGGCACCCGATTACGATGATTGGTCGCTCAATGGCGACATCATCGTCTATTATCCGACCCTCGATATCGCCCTCGAGCTTTCAAGCATGGGCATCCGGGTCACCGCGGAAAGCTTAAAGAAACAATTGGCTTTGACCCATCAAGAGGCCCGTTCCTCTTTGCCGTTCCAAAAAGCGATCTTGGCCAATGCGCTTCCGTATACGATCGGGGGCGGAATCGGCCAATCCCGGCTTTGCATGTTCTATTTAAAAAAGGCCCACATCGGAGAAGTCCAATGCAGCCTTTGGCCGAAAGCGATGGTGGAAGAAGCCTCGAAGAACGGAATTCCGCTTCTTTGACCGTCAATAACTGACCGGCGCAAACCGCGCCAAAGTCGAGCCGAGAATGACGGCGAAGAGGAAGCCTTCCCCGACGCTGGCAAGATAGAAAACCACGTTTAGCCACGTGAAGCGGATTTTTCGTTCGCCGACGAAGGCGACGATCCAATAGACAATGGTTCCGATCACGATCGCAATCAGCACGATCGTCCAGTTGGACGTGCCGATGCTGCCAAAGTTCAGCCCGACCGTGAAAGAAAGGGCGAGCCCGGCGAAAAAGGGATAGCCATAGAAGTGCTTGGAAGGGCCTTGGGATTCTTCGGCTTTCCAGTTCTTGCTTAAGAAGTAGCCGACGACGCTGATCGCGATGGCGATGGCTAGATGGATGAAAGCCGCCCAGAAGGGGATGCTGCCCGGGTTGGAATTATAGGCGTAAGAAAAGGTTTGCTTATCCAAAATTTCTGAGAGCAATAAGGGCAGGAAAGTGTAAGACCAGTCCAGACTGAAGCTGGAGCTTGTGTAATAGCTTCCGCCTCGCGTGGGCGTCAATTCCTGGATTTCCCCTCCCAATAAGAAGAGGGCGAGTGCCCAAAGCGAGAGGAGCGTGAGCGCATCCAGGATGTTATTGGCGCACGAGGTGATGCCTAACGCCATCAAATAGGGGATCAGAAGCGCCAAGAGGCTATCGCCATAGATATAGCCGGCAAAGGCGGCGCTGATCCAATCGTGGTCTTCGTTAAGGGGCGAGCAGAGCATGAACACGGCGTAAAAGGCAGTGAATTCAAGGATGATCTCGCCGAGCCCGAGAAGCGCATCGTCGAGATAGATGCCTTTCTTCGTGAGGGGCAAGCCAAGATAGATGTCGCAAGAGCGTTTCCCATAGAGCTTCCGTTTATGGGCGAGCGGGAAGAAGAAACCAAGGATCGAGGCGACCCAGATCAAGAAGGGCTCGATCGAGCGCCCATAGTAGGCGATGCCGTGCTCTTGAACCGCCATGAGGCAATAAAGGAAGGCGGTCATCATCAAGATCGCGAAAATGACGCCGAGGAGGGGGATGTCCTTTTTGAATTGGAACAAGAAATAACGTTTGTGGTTCATAAGCTAGCCTCCGTTTCCTCAATGAACGTCTCTTCAAGCGTGGCCGGTTGAATTTGGATCAAAAGAGGGGAGAATTGCCGGAGATATTTCTCGATGTCCTCCTCTTTTCCTTTCACAAAGAGCGTGAGGAACTTCCCATCCGAGATGACTTTGCGGACATCGATTCCGCTGAACTTCTTCGAGTCGAAGAGTTCGGCAAAGGCGAGCTGGACTTTATAGAGCCGGCTCTCGCCCTCTTGATAGAGGGCGCTTTGGACTTCCCCATCCTTGATGAGGGTGAAGGAATCGGCGATGTCCTCGAGTTCCCGTAAGGAATGGGAAGCGATGAGGACCGTGTTTTCTTTCTTGGCGCTGATAAAATCCGCCAGCATCTTCTTGAAGACGATTCGAGCGGTGGGATCAAGCCCATCGAAGACCTCATCGAGCAGCAAGATTTCGCAGCCCGAGGCAAACGCCATCGCGATGTAGACTTTGCGGCGCATGCCTTTTGAGAAGGAGGCCAAGGCTCCGCTCGCGGTCACCTGAAGAAGCTGAAGGTTCTTCGTGAGTTCTTCTTTGGAGAATTTCGGATAGAAGGAGGCGTAGAACTTCGAGACGTCTTTGACGGTCGCGGTCGCCGAATAATAAGGATCGTCCGCCAAGAAGAAGATCCGTTCTTTGAGTTTCGGATTCGCCTCAAGGGATTGCCCATCCAAAGCAATCGTCCCTTCATCGGCGCTATAGACGCCAGCGATCAAACGGAGCAGGGTGCTCTTTCCGGCACCATTGAGGCCCAATAGGCCATGGATCCTACCTTCTTCAAAGCTCGCGTTCACGTGAGCGAAGACGACGGAATCCCCATAGGATTTTTTGAGATTATCGATCCGAATCATTTCTTTTCCCCTTTCTCGATCTCATCTAGGATGGAGCGGATCTCGTCGGGGCTTGTCCCTTCCTTGATTGCTTCCTCAAGCATGCCTCTTAAAGCGGCATTCTTATCTCTCTTCTTATTAGCGACGAAGCAGCCCTTCTTCGGAATCGAAAGAAGATAGCCTTCCTGGGTCAAGATGTCGTAGGCCCGAGCGACCGTGTTTGGATTGACCGATAAGGAAAGCGCCAACTCCCGAACGGACGGGAGCTTTTCGCCTTCCTTGAGGGCGCCGATGGCAATGTATTTTTTGATGGAGTCGACGATCTCATCGTAGATCGAGGCTTTTCCGGTTAAGAGGATCTGCATACCTGTACTAACTGTACTAAGATAGTAATCACCCCAAAGGAAAACGTCAAGGGACTACGCATTTTCAGTTTTGAAGTTGAAAAGAGAAACGAAAATCTCGACAAAGGAATTTTGAGGTATTTTAAGGAAAAATGACCTTCAAAATGTCATTTTTATACATCCGTTTGGGAACAACGTAAATTGTTTGATCTCACCGAACGCGTAACGCGGAGAAACCAAAATTTAGAGTCAGAACTTCCTCTAACAATTTCTGCTCAAAACGGGCTCATAGATCAAAATGATTTTTTTGATAAAAGAATCGCTAGCAAAAATTTAGAAAATTATTATCTTCTTTATAAAGGAGAATTTGCCTATAACAAAAGCACCTCAAATGAAGCGCCTTGGGGGGCAATTAAACGTTTAGACAAATACGATAAAGGCGTGGTTTCTAGCTTATATATCGCTTTTGGAATTCGTTTTGGCCGTATTGATTCAAATTTTCTTGTTTCGTATTTTGATACAAGCTTTTGGTTTAAAGAAATTAAAGGAATAGCTTCAGAGGGAGCAAGAAATCACGGTTTATTAAATGTTGCGCCCAAAAGTTTTTTTGACATACAAATTTCAATCCCAAAAACATTGAAAGAACAGTGGAAGATCGGATTCATTTTTGGATCCTTGGAATCCACCATCGTCCTTCATCAACGTAAGTTAGAGCATTTGTCTTCTCTAAAAAAAGCTTTGCTCCAAAAAATGTTTCCTGTTGAAGGGGAGGACAAGCCGTTAATTCGTTTTTCAAATTTTACTGACGCTTGGGAACAGCGTAAATTTTGTGATTGCGCCACAATCCAGCGGGGCGGATCTCCAAGACCTATCGATAATTACATAACGCATGATCCCGGTGGCGTTAATTGGATCAAAATAGGTGACGTGTCAACGGACGCGAAATATATTTACAAAACCGAAGACCGAATCATCCCCGAAGGCGCCGCAAAATCGCGGTGGGTTTATCCGGGAGATTTGATACTTTCAAACTCCATGAGTTTCGGAAGGCCCTATATTTGTAAGATCTCGGGCTGTATTCACGACGGATGGCTTTTAATTCGCGATGAAAAAAGTTTGTTTGATAAGGAGTTCTTAGTTCAACTTCTCTCGTCAGATTCAATGCTGTCACAATATAAAGCACTCGCAGCTGGAAGCACCGTCAACAATCTTAATAAAGATTTAGTTAGTTCAACCACCGTTTGTTATCCGAAGAAGGAAGAGCAAAGAGTCATTGGGGCATTTTTGGGGATCGTTGATTCTTCTATCGTCCTTCATCAACGTAAGCTGGAAGAACTCCAAAAATTGAAAAAATCATTGTTACAGAAGATGTTTATTTGAATAGAAAGGAAGGGATTTTTGTGGTGGAACTTGAAAAAACAATCGAAGATCGTCTGATCGAGACCTTAACTCAAGGGGAATCTCAATGGGTTTATTGCCCAGATTTAAATACGGAAGAGAAACTTTGGGCGAATTTGAAACAGATCTTGGAAAATAACAATCGTGAAGCCCTCAAGGGCAGCCCTTTGTCCGAGTCTGAGTTTGAGCAAGTTAAGAACCAACTTACCTTTGCTTCTTTTTACAAGGCCGGTCGTTGGCTGGTAGGGGAGAACGGCAAGGCACACGTCCAAGTCCAACGCGGAAATGACGTACTTCAGCTTTTGGTTTTCAACCGCGCCCACGTTAACGGAGGATCAAGCGTTTATCAAGTTATTCACCAATATCAGTCTTTTCGAAGCGACGATAAAGACGAGAAAGACCGCCGCTTTGATGTCACCCTTCTCATCAATGGCTTGCCCCTTATTCACATCGAATTGAAGAAAAAGGATGTCCCTTATCGCGAAGCCTTCAATCAGATTCTTAGTTATGCGAAAGAAGGGAAATTTACTGGTCTCTTTTCTTGCGTTCAGATGTTCGTTGTGAGCAATGTTACTGAGACAAAATATTTGGCGGCCGCTCGTTTTGACGAAATGAATTTCAAGTTCCTTTCAGGCTGGGTAGATGAGAAAAATCAGCCGGTCGCAAATCTCTTTGATTTCGCAAAATCCGTTTTGAAGATTCCGGCCGCCCACGAGATGATCTCTCAATATTCGGTTTTGGACCAAGACAAACAAAGAATCATTCTCCTTCGCCCTTATCAAATTCATGCCATCGAAGCGGTTCGTTCTGCCTCCCGGATTGGCAAGTCCGGATACGTGTGGCACACAACCGGATCGGGGAAGACGCTTACGTCTTATAAAGTTTCTCGGAACCTTCTTCAGGATATCCCTGCAATCGAAAAAACGATCTTTCTCATCGATCGGAAAGATTTGGATGAGCAAACATCCAATGCTTTCGAATCCTATTCCGAAAACGATTTCATTGATGTTGACACGACTGACAATACTTCGGATTTGATTGCGAAAATGAAGTCTGCGGACCGACAGATGATCGTTACGACGATTCAAAAACTTCAAATTTTGATCAAGCGTTTAAATGCCAACACTTCATCGTCAACTTCCGCTCGGATCAAGGGGCTTCATTTGGCTTTCGTGGTAGATGAATGCCATCGTTCCGTTTCTCCGGAAACGAAGCGCGATCTTGAGAAATTCTTTACGCGCAGCCTTTGGTATGGTTTTACCGGAACGCCGCGCTTTGGCGAAAACTGCTACGATCTTCAGGGCGATTTGCCCCGGACGACCGATCAGCTTTATGGCCCTGCCCTTCATAGTTACACGGTTAAGGATGCGATTCACGATGGCGCTGTCTTGGGCTTTCAGGTTGAACACCTTGGCCCCAAAGACCTGCAAAAAGACGAACACGGAAACAACATCAACGAAGATCTCACGATTTACGAAAAGCCAGCTCATATGATCGAGGTCCTCGATGATATCTTGAACAAATGCAATGAAAAGTTCGGCATCACGAATGGCCCAGGAAAAACCTATGATGCCATTTTGACGACCGGCTCGATTCCTCTCGCTCAAAAATACTATTCGCTTTTGAAGCGGATTAAGAATGGTGAGACGAACATCCAAATCAACGATGCCATTCGCCGAGTTCTGCCGGATTTCCCCAAATTCGCCATTACCTATTCGCTGAACGTAAATCAGGAATCCTCGATGGTTAATAGCGAAAGGATGAAAGAGTCGATCGATGATTACAACCAAATGTTCGGGACTCATTTCGATCTTAGCCAAGTCGGTGCCTATAACAGCGATTTGACCAAACGTCTTGCCCGGAAGGGCGATAAATATCTTTCGCGCTCAGAGCAACTTGACTTGGTGATTGTCGCCGACCGCTTGCTGACGGGATTTGACGCTCCATGCCTTTCGACGGTCTTCATGGACCGTCAGCCTATGAAATCTCACGAAATTATTCAGGCTTTCTCGCGGACTAACCGTATTCTCGATGCAGGGAAGCGATTTGGCCAAATCGTGACGTTCCAATCACCAGGGACTTTTGCTAATAAAGTTCGTGACGCTATTCGGACTTTCTCTCAAGGCGGAGATGCTGTGGTTCTTTGCGGAGATTTCGACGAAGCGGAGAAAGCCCTTCATGATTCGGTGATTGGCCTTCGCTACGTCGCGCCAAAACCCGAGGCCGTTCTTTCGATGTCCATCGCGGAGAAAAAGAAATTCGTCCACGCCTTCCAAAAGTTCGATTCCGATCTCAAGCAGCTTCGCTCTTTTACTAAATTCGATCCTGCTTCCTTGGAAAAGGAATACGGGATTCTTAAGCAAGAGGTCGACGATTATTGCTCATATTACAAAAATGCCGTTGAAGAGTTGAAGCAAAAAGAACCTTGGGACCAAGAGGGCAACGAGGATGGGAAGAAGACGGATACGGTTGATTTGAATTACGAACTCGTTTCTTACGCCAAAGAACAGATCGATTACGAATACATCATCGCTCTAATGGGCCGTTATTTAGGCGAAGACGCTTTGACGGTCAATGCCACGATGCGGGATGCGGAGCGCAAAGAAATCGAGAAGAGTCTCACTCTCTTTGAGAGCACCCATGCCAAAGCGGGCTCAATTCTCCGCGAACTTTGGGAAAAAGCCCTGGCTAATCCGGAGCAATATAAGGGCCAGGATTTGATGGCCAGTTACGAAAAGACCAAGGCAGATACCGCCGACGCCATTTTGGTCGCGTTTGCGGCGAAGTGGTGCCTTGATTTGCAGACGGTTTGCTATGTTGCTTCCCGTTATTATGCTGGTGAAGAGGAGATTCCTTATTCGGATATGCTTCGTGATGCCTCGAATTATGATGCCTATTTGGAAAAAACGCATGAAGCGATCCGCAAATTCATGTATTTAAAGAACATCAAAGAAGATTTCAAGACCGTTCTTGATGAAGAAATCATTCCATTAAGAGACCAAGATTAAGCTTTGATGTGCAACGCGTCGATGACTCGGTAGGGGAGCAGGACTTCTTTTCGGAATGCTTCGAGGGCAGATGTCGTGGTCACCGTGTTAAGGCCCAGAACAAACGAAGGATAATCCTCGAAATAAAGGACAAGCTTATCGCCTTTCATATAGAGCGAAAGATGGCCGCCATATTCCTGATTGAGGACATTAATCCCATCCAGGAAGGCAGGGGTGATGACTTTTAAAGCCTCTTCGTGCGAAGAAGCGGACATTTCGTGGTCTTCATTGAAGGCGATCGATTCGGTCTCGAAGCGGTCTTTCAAAGGGGATGCCTTGAACATCTTCTTGCCCTTTTTGGCTTCGATAAGGATTTCTGGGTTATCTTTGCTCGGGAGCGAGAGCTCGATGTAACGGCCAAAAGCCTCATCCGGATGGCCTTTGCCTGCTTTCATGTGGGAATAGCTGAAACTGAAGAAGGGGAGTCCAGAGACCTTGCCCTCGTAATACGACGCGTGATCCTCATCGGGCTTCTCCCGCAAAGGAAGCGAAACCTTTTTCTCGAGGTCGGATAAATCCTTCTTAAACGAGAAATGGAACTCCTCATAATGCCCTTCGGCGAAGCGGGGCGAGAAGGTATCCTCGAATTCTTTGAGGTAATGGTTTTTCGCGTGGAGAGCCAAGAAGACAAAGAGGGGCGTGCCACCCAAAAAGAGGACGAAGCCCAAAGCAACCGATAAGCCTTTTATGAGTTCCGTGACGCCTTCCAAAATCAGGCTCACGGGGATCAAGGCGGAGCCCGCTAAGCCGACGATCGAAGCGAGCACAACATAGAGAACGAACAAAAAGAGGGCCTTTTTGCGGTAATTTTCGAGGGTCGAGGCGAGTTCGGGATCAATAACGATGTTTTCCATGACGTCCATTATAACGAATGTCTTCCTTCTTATCCTCAATTCCCTTTCGTAAAGCCTTCGCCCTTTTCCTTGAGGAAGGGTAAACTAATTTCATGGATCAAGAAGCTTACGACGCCATCCGGAAGGAACTGCACGCCCAACCCAATGAGAAAGCGGGTCTGGCCTATCTTCTTTATGAAGCGGAGAAAATCCCTGAGGATAAGGAAGGCCGGATCGCCTTGGGCTATCTTTATAACGAAGCCCTCTTCGAGTATCAGGATTTGGCGGATGACGCGGTCAATCCGATCTTCAAAGCCCTCGGCGACGAGGTCGCTTTCGAAAAGACCTTCGCCCAGCTCAATGAATGCCTAAGGAAAGGCGATTACGCCTCGGCCGAAGTCCTGCTTTCTTTGATCTATCCCTTTGCGGAGATGATGTCTTCTTTTATCGAAAAGGACGTCGAGCATCGTTACGCCTACTTCGAGACGATGATGGATCAATTCCTTTTCGCCTACCATAACCGGGGCGAAGCCGCCCGGCTAAGGGAGATCCCTTATAACATCGCCCAGGCTTTTTACGCGAAAGGCTATCTTCTCTCCGAAGAGAAACGCTACAAGGAAGCCTTGCCTTATTTCTCGAGAGCGCTCAGCTATTTCCCGACCAAGATGGCCTATCGGCTCGAATACTTTGACGCCTTCGCCCACTTCCGGGATCGGGACAAAGCCAAAGCGCTCCTCATCGCGGATTTTGGCTACCTCCACGAGGCCAATGAAGCGGCGGTGCTCTATTCGGCCTTGGCCAATATCGCCCTGGCCGAAAAGAAGAACGACGAGGCTTATGTCCTTTCGATGCTCGGGATGACCTTCGCCGAAAAAGACGAAGAGAAGAAAACGACTGAGGATCTTATGATGGCGTCGCTGGATCTTCTGAAGGGCCAAGTCCAAGAGATGACGCCGGACGCTTTGATCACTTTCCTTAAGGATCATGAGATTCCTTTGGGGGCGGACGCCTTGTTTTTGCAATATCTCCAAGATGGGATCGTCCACCTGGCTGATGGACTCCACGAATACGAGCCTGCCTATAGCCTTTGCGAGAATTTCGTCTCCCTTACCGGTCATAGCCCCGAAAGCGTCGCTCTTCTTAAAAGCATCGGCGCGAAGAAAGACGGGTCTCAGGCTTAATGGCCCGTTACAAATATCTTCCCTCGGCGAAGATCGACGCCCGGAAATGCCTGGGCCTCGAAAGCCTTTTCTATTTCCGCGAGGGGGCGAAGAAATTCACGCTCGACGAGTTTTACGCCCGAGCGATGGGGGATGCGATGCCCACCGGTAATCTCGTCTATGAGGTCGATGGGGGATTCCCGCTCATCCTCAACGATTACGCCGAAACCCATTTCCTTGGCCTTATCACCTCGAGTGGCTTTGCTTCTTCCGTCCGGGGTCAGACCAAGCGAATCGATTACATCAAGCCTTGGGCCACGACGGCCTCGCCTTATTATCCGGACTTCATTTTCCGCACCTTCGATGGGCGGATTGCCTTCGTCGAGATCAAATCGATCCTCGGGATGGCCCAAGACGAGAACATCGCCAAGATGGAGGCCCTCTTCAGTTATTGCCAAAGGAATGGTTACTCAGCCGCCTATATCGATAGCGAGATGCTTTCTTTCCAAGATTACCTGGAGCCTTTATCGCCCAGTCCCTTAGGCCGTTTCTTTGACGAAACGGTCGCTGCGATCGGCGGATTCACGAACCGGGATCTTGAGCGGATGATCCGGAGTTTCCCGAGCCTTGAGAAAAAGGGCATCAAGCGTTTCGTCGCCTCGAAGATCCTTCAGGACCCGCAGCTATTGAACCGCTATTGCCATGATGATCCGGAGCTCGTGAACGCGGTCAAAGTCCCAAGCCCCTTAGCCTATAAAGCCTTCCGTTAATGTAAAGCGCGTGATTTTCCTTCCGGCTTGGGGGAAAATAAGAGCCGAGATGACCCTCTTTTATCTTCTTTTAACCTTCAGCGTTCTTCTCAGTGGCATCACGTATTATTTTTCGCTATGGTGGAAGATGCCTTGGACCGCGTTTGTTCCCGTGCTGCTTGTTCCAGCCTATTGGTTTCTCCTTTTCGCCCTCTTCCTCGTCTATTGCTATGTCGTCTCGCTTTTCGTCGATCTCAAGAAGCCCGTCAAAGAACCGAAAGCGGGCGCCTATTGGGTCATTAAAAACGTCTTGTGGATCGTCCTTCTTTCCGCTCGTGTCAAAGTGGTGATCGAAGGCAAGGAGAAGATCCCCGCGAAGACGCGTTATCTTTTCGTGAGCAACCATCTTTCAAGCTTCGATCATCTTGGCTATTTCACCCACCGGAAGGAAAGGATCATCAGTTTGGGCAAAAAGGAGATCGAAAGCTTCTTCGTGGCTGGCAAATGGATGCACAAAGCCGGCTTCATCGCGATTGACCGAACCGATCCGATCCAAGGTCTTAAATGCATTCTCCAGTGCATCGATTACATCGCTAAGGACGAAGCCTCGATCGCTTTGGCCCCCGAAGGGACGAGGAGCCATGATGGCTTGCTCTATGAGTTCCATGCCGGGAGCTTCAAGATCGCGACCAAATCCCATTGCCCGATCGTCGTTTGCCGGATCGCCAATACCGAGAACATCCGCCATAACGCGCCCTGGAAGAAAACAGTGGTGACGTATAAGATCCTGAGCGTCCTTAATCCGATTGATTACGATACGTTGTCGAGCGAAGCCCTCGCGGAGAAAGTCCATGCGCTCATCCAGAATGACCTTGAAGAAAACCCGGAAAAGATCCTGGCGGATTAACCTCGTTTGGCTTATGGGGATGCTTCCGCTTCTTTTTTCCTGTGCGGGTGGCTTTCATTATTCGCCCGATAAGACGGCGGTGAAACTCGGCGATAAACCCTTATCCCTCATCGTGGCGAGCGATCTTCATTTTCTCGCGCCCGAGCTTACCGACGGCGGGGCGGAGTTCACGGAGACCGTCGATAACGCCGATGGGAAAATGACCCGTTATTCGGAAGTGGTGCTCGATGCCTTCCTCGAGGAAGTGAGCCTCGAGAAACCGGACGCCCTCCTGCTTTCGGGGGATCTCACCTTCAATGGCGAGAAGCTCTCGCACCAAGAACTCGCTTCGAAGCTCTTGCCGCTTCGGAAAGCGGGGATCCCCGTCCTTCTCATCCCGGGCAATCACGACATCAACTATCCTTATAGCTTTGCCTATTCCGGGAGCGGGGTAAGCCACGTCGATAACGTCTCAGAAAGCGATTTCCTCTCGATCTACCAAGACGTGACTTTTTCCCATGTTCTTTCTTTCGATGCGGATTCTTTGAGTTACGTCTACCCCCTCCGGGAAGACGTCTGGCTCCTTGCCTTATCGGCGGATGGGGATTCGCTTTACGAAGGAAGGATCCCCGACTCGACTTTGAGTTGGGCCGAAAAGGAGCTCGACGAGGCGAAAAAGAAGGGGATCAAAGTGATGGGGATGACCCACGAAAGCGTCCTCGAGCAGAATCCCCATTTCTCCGCCTTGCTCTATAACGCCTCGGAAGTGGAAGATCTCTACGTCAAAGAAGGGGTCTTGGCCAATTTCTCGGGCCATCTTCACATCCAGCATTTCAAGGATAACGGAACCTTTCCGGATTTTTGCACCTCTTCGCTCGTAGTCTCGCCTTCCCATTATGCCAAGGTGAGCGTTTCCTCTTCCTCTTTTGCGTATACCACCTCCTCGATGGACGTTGAAAGCTATGCGAAAAAGGAAGGATTCACGGATCCGAATCTTCTTTCTTTCTCGAGTTACAGCAAGGCCTTCTTCAAGTCCTCGAATGAGAAACGGATTCGGAAGAAACTAGCGGACGCTTCAAATACGGAAGAAGAAAAAGAAGCGATGGTCACGAGCTATTTGGAGCTGAACGACAATTATTTCGCGGGGAAGAAAACCGAGGAGTCCCTCTATAGTGAAGGCTTTGCCCTCTGGAAGAAAAGCGATCTTTCTTTCGCCGGTTACGTTCAGTCGATGCTCGCGGAAGATCAGCTCGATTACAACGCCTATGAGAAAGCGCTTCTTTAAAAAGAAACGGCGCTCCAAAAAAGATTCGGGCTATAATGCTTTGCGGTTATGAGTTTGGAAGAAACGCTTGGGCGACTTGAAGATCTCCGGAAGGCTCGGCTGGCGAGCTATATCACAGAGCTCCTTTTCGGTTTCCTTTTGGGGCTGGGCGGGCTTTTGACGATGATCTTGGCGGGGAGCGATGCTTCCTTAGCGGCGATTTGGCGCTATGTGGCGATCGGCGTCGGATTAGCCGTTTTTCTTTTTGCCGCCAGTTTCTTTCCGCTTCAGGCGGCTCATGAGAAAAACCGCTTCGACAGTGAATTCTTCGCGACCTTAGTCCCCTTCCTCGCCCCCGAGGATTACCGAGATTTCGCCTATCTCAAGAATCCGGATCTGAAGACGATGGCCTCTTCGCTTAAGACGGCCCTCGCCAGCCAAGCCTATCCCGATATGTCGAGCTATTACCAAGGCCGGCTCAAAGGCTCGACCTTTTTCTCTTTCGCCTATACCTACGCGAAGCACGACGGGAAGCGCCATTACGAGAGTGGTGGTCGTTACCTCGAGTTTACGATGCCCCATCCCTTCCCACTCGAGCTCATCATGAAGGATAAACGGAGCCCTTCCTATTTCAAGGACGCCCATCTCCTTGTCCGGCTCAAGAGCGATTCCGAGAGTTTCGACGCCGTCCATGACGTCACCTCCTCCCGCGAGGTGGAAGGCCTTCATTTCCTTTCGGCCAAGACCGTGAAGGCCCTCGAGGATCTCAATGCGGAATACGGGGTTCACCTCAACGCCCACTTCCATGGGAATGAGGTCGATGTCTATTTCGATGATTACGTCGAGCACTACATGAGTAGCCTGGTCCATCCGATCACGAAAGAAAGCTACCGTTCTCTCGAAAAGGAAGTCCTGCTCCCTTACGAGATCTACGAGGCTCTGAGCCTCGATAGCCCGTTCTACTCGATTTGAGCCAAAAAAAGATTGCCTCCCGGGCAACCTTTTCTTTTTTTAGACGCCCATCACTTTGCTCAGGAATTCCTGAACCCGTGGGCATTTCGGCGCGCTGAAGACCTCTTCGGGCGTCCCATCTTCGAGGATCTTTGTCTGATCGACGAAGAGAACCCGGCTCGCGATCTTTTTGGCAAAGCCCATCTCATGGGTCACGATCACGATCGTCATTCCCTTTTTGGCGAGGGCGGCGATCACGTCGAGCACCTCTTTCACCATCTCGGGATCAAGGGCCGAGGTTGGCTCATCGAAGAGGACCATCTCCGGATCGAGGGCCAAACTCCGGGCGATCGCCACCCGTTGCTTCTCTCCGCCCGAGAGGGTCGAAGGCATCGCGTTGGCTTTGCCCAATAAGCCGACTTGCTCAAGCAGCCCCTTGGCTTTCGTCTCAGCGGCCTTCTTATCGAGAAGATGGAGGGTGAGGGGCGCCAAGGTGATGTTCTCGAGGACGTTCAAGTGGGGGAAGAGCTCAAACTGCTGGAAGACCATCGTCTCCTTTTGCCGGATCGCCGAGGCGTTTTTCGGATTCATTTCCATCCCATCGAAAATCACCTTGCCCGCGGAGGGGGTGACGAGGCCGTTCATCGTCTTGATCAAGGTGCTTTTGCCCGCCCCAGAGGGGCCGATGATCGCGACGACCTCGCCCTTTTCGATCGTGAGCGAGATATCGTCGAGGATCGTCTTCTTCTCAAACGCGACGTGGATGTGTTCAAGCGTTAGCATGGGAAAAAGCCTTCCTTTCGATCCAATGGAGGATTCCACTGAGGAGAAGAACGATTGCGAAATAAAGAAGCCCCATCACGAGATAGACCGTGACGAAGTCATAGGTCGCATTGGCGATCTTCCGGAAGGCCAAGGTCAGGTCCAAAGTTCCGATGAAGCCGGCAACCGAGGTCTCCTTGACCAGGGTGACGAGCTCATTTCCCAAGGCGGGGAAGGCGTTTTTGAACGCCTGCGGGAAGATGATCTTCCGCATGACGGAACGATAGGACAAACCGAGGGAAAGCCCGGCGTCTTTCTGACCGGAGGGGACGGCAAGGATGCCACCCCGGAGGATCTCGGAGACGTAAGCCCCGCTATTGAGGCCGAAGGCGACCATCGCGACGTAAAGCGAGTCCCCGCTATAGGAAGCGAAGACGATGAAGTAGATGATGAGGAGCTGCACGACGACCGGCGTCCCCCGGAAGAGGAGGACGTAGAAGCGGGCGATCTCCTTGAGGATCAAAACGAAGACGTTCTCGGAGGCGGATTGGGTCACGAGGCAAACGAGGGTCCCGAGGGCGATCCCGAGGGCGAACGCCACGAGGGTGATCAAAAACGTGTTGAGCAAGCCCGTGCCCAAAAGGGTTCCGTAATTGGTCGAGAAATTCTTCTCGAAAGCCTCCAAGAGGCTTCCCCAGTTCACCAGAGCAAGGATCAAAATCGCGAGGAACCCCGCCCCGATGAGCGAGGCGATCACGATCTTTTCTTTGCGGCTCTTCTTCATGCCTCGCTCCCGAAGTATTTGGCGAGGATCGTGTCCAGGGTGCCATCATTCGTGATGGTCTTGATGAAGGCGTTGATCGAGGCGAGCAAAGTCGTATTGCTCAGGCCCAAGGCGATCGCGTATTCCTCTTCGGTGAGGACGGGGGCGAGATACGTGATGCCCGTGATCTTCTTGCAATAGAGCTTGGCCGGTTCGAGGTCGATGATGACCGCTTGGACTTGGCCTTGGCTCAGGGCTTGGCAAGCCATCGCGCCGTTATCGAAACTGACGACGGTGTCGCCGGCTAAGGAATCGGTGACGTAGCTTTCCCCGGTCGTGCCCCGCTGGACCCCGATCCGGATCGCGTCTTTCTTAAAGGCCGCGACGATCGCGTCGGCGCTCGCTAAGGAAGCGTAGGTCGAATCGCTCTTCACGATCGCGACCTGGTTGGCTTTGAAATAGGTGTCGGAGAAAGCCATCGTCTTCTCACGCTCGGCGTTTTTGGTGATGCCGGCGATCGCGCAATCGACCTTGCCGGTGCTGACCGCGGTGAGAGCCGCGTCGAATTCCATGTCTTCGATGTTGGCTGTGACGTTGATCGACTTGGCGTAGGCGCTGATGAGATCGGCATCGACCCCGACGATCGTTGAGCCATCGTAATACTCAAACGGAGCGAACTCGGCGTTGGTCGAGATGTTGAGCGTTCCGCTCTTCTCGATCGCGGACAGGCTCGGAGTCGATTTCCCCGAGCAGGCGGATAAAACGGACAGCAAAAGGATGGCAGAGACGGCGATTTTGGATTTCATTTGAATTTTCCTCCATGAATCCATGGGGGCTTTTGACAATAGAAAAGCCCTCAGACTTTTGTCTAAGGGCGTTCGTTGGACGCTGTACCACCTTAGTTCGCACACCCATCTCGCGATAGGGGCCTATGAGTACGTTAAGGATACTCAGACGCTTTGACGGGCGAACCCGGCCGGCCTTACTCATCGTCTTTCAGGGGGCAGCTCCGGGAGGCGTTCCTTGCTTCTCTCGACCGCCCTCGCACCAGGTAGCGGCTCGCTCACGAGAGGAGGGCAAGTACTAATTCCCTTCTTTGCTTTGACGATGATTTTAAAGGGAGACGAAAGGAGGTCAAGCGTTATTTTTGAAGGCGTGGGGGCTAAAGGGGGATAAACGAAGGAACCCCAAGACTAAAAAAGGCCGAAAGAACGCCGTTTTTCAAGAAAAAAACGAAAGGAACGTTAAGAAACACTTTCCCTTGTAAAAGCGCTTTCTTCCTCGATCGACGAAAAAGCCGCCCTTAGCTAGAGGGGGGCTTTGTTCATCCTTTAGAAGAAATGATATAAAGATAGCGAGGACAAGGTGGTCAATAAGAGCGAAACGAACACTCCAAAAAGCCCGAGCGGGTAAGCGATTCGGCTCAGAGGTTTGCCCGCCTGATAACGCCCGTTTTTTGCCGCCTCATCGTAAGCGAAGAAAGAGGCGGAGAGATGGTGGAGGATCAGCGCGGCGACCCCGGAAAGAAAACTGATGCTGCCAAAGACGAGGATCAGGATGAAATAGACGTTCCGAACCGTGAGAAGATCCTCGGAGGAGACGCTGGGGCTATTCCGAAGAATCATATAGACGCCCCAAAGGATCCCCGTGGGGAGAAGAAACGCCAGGGCGAGGATGGCAAAAACGAACGCGGTGATCACTTTCGCCAAGGCAGAGCTAAGTTCTTCAGAGGCCATCGTTTTAAATCGCCATCGCGACCTCGTAAGCCTTCCAGATCACGCTCCGGAGGTTGCCGATACCTGAGCAATCGCCCACGAGGTGGACGTGCTTCGATTCCGGCGCCAGCGGAGTTGGGATATAGCCGACCGACATGATCGCGCTATCGCAGGGGAGGGTGAAGTCCTTTCCGTCTTTCCCGGTGACGGTGAGCTCTTTTTCGCCGATCGCCTTGACTTTGGTTTCGAGGTAGACCGGAACCTTGTGATAGGCGAAGAAGTTGCGGAGATAGGTGCTATTGGCCATGCAGACGCCCTTTTGGGCGATCAGATCGTTCTTCATCTCGACGATCGCGACCTTCTTGCCCTTGAGGAAGAGGTCATAGGCGATTTCGCAGCCCGAGAGTCCGCCGCCCACGACGACGACATTTTCGCCGACTTCCTTCCCGGCGAGGTATTCGCAGGCTTCGACGCTCCGCTCAATGCCCGGGAGCTTCGAGAAGCGACGGGCTTTGGAGCCGGTCGCCACGATGACTTCATCGGCCTTAAGCCCGGCGATGTCTTTCACTTCGTTATTCAGGTGGATCTCGACTTTGAGGTCGGCCATCTGCTTTTCGTACCAAGCGCAAAGCGCCCGATCCTTTTCCTTAAAGGAAGGGGTGGAGGCCACTTTGAAAGTGCCGCCGAGATGGTCCGTCTTTTCATAGATCACGGCCTTATGGCCTCGCAGGGTCAAAACCCGGGCCGCTTCCATCCCGCCGATCCCGCCGCCTAAAATGGCGACACTCTTCGGATGCTTCGTCTTCTCGATATAGTGGACTTTCGTTTGCATCGTCTCGGCGTTGATCGCGCATCTCGCCATATGGATCGCATCATCGAGGGTTTGGTCATTGGCCACCCCCTTATAATGGCACATGGTGAAGCAGCCATTGTGGCAGCAGATGCAGGGCCGGATTTCGTCTTCTTGCTCATTCATCAGTTTGGTGACCCAAGCGGGATCGGCCAAGAACTGACGGGCGACGCCCATCCCATCGATCTTGTTTTCCTTGATCGCCTCGGCGGCCACTTTCGGATCCATCCTTCCGGCGCAGACGACTGGGATCGAGACGAACTTCTTGATATGCTCGACATCCTCGAGGTTGCAGTTCTCGCTCATATAGACCGGCGGGTGGGCCCAATACCAGGCATCATAGGTGCCGTTATCACAGTTCAGCATGTCGTATCCGGCATCCTGGAGGAACTTCGCGGCCTTCTCGCTTTCGGCCATATCGCGGCCGACTTCGACGTAATCTTCGCCCGGGAGGGCGCCTTCTCGAAAGCCTTTGGTCTTCGAAACCACGGAGTAGCGGAGCGAAACCGGGAAGTCCTCCCCGCATTCTTTCTTGATTGCCTTCACGATCTCGGCCGGGAAGCGGTAGCGGTTCTCGAAGGAGCCACCCCATTTATCGGTCCGGAGATTCGTGTATTTCATCGTGAACTGGTCGAGGAGGTAGCCCTCGTGGACCGCGTGGATCTCCACGCCGTCGACGCCGGCTTCCTGGCAGAGCTTCGCCGTTTTGGCGAAAGCCCTGATCATTTTGTTGATCTGCTTATCGGTCATCGCTTTCGAGGGGACCTTATCGCTCCAGCGGTTCGGGGTTGCCGAAGCGGAGGCGCAGATCGCGTCCATATTGAGGATCGGCTTCGCGATGAAGTTCAAAAAGGCATTCGAGGCGATTTTTTCCATCGCGCCATTGACCGCCATCGAGCGGCCGAAGCCGGCCGTGATCTGGACGAACATCTTGGCGCCGGTCTTGTGGACCTCGACCATGAACTTCTTGAGCTTGCGGTACATTTCTTTATTCTGGTAGAGCCATTGGCCGAGCATCGGGTTCCGGATCGGAGCGATGCCTGGCAAGATCAGTCCGACGTTATTCTGGGCCCGCTCCAAAAGGAAATGGGCCGCTTCCTTGTCGAAGTGGTTCGGTTCCATCCAGCCAAAAATCGAAGTGCCGCCCATCGAGGTCATCACGATTCGGTTTTTGATTTCGAGGTTCTTGATCTTCCAAGGCGTAAAGAGAGGCTCATAGATTTCGTTCATGATTTATTTTCCCTGGCTTCCGCGTTCATTTTAGTCCCCCGTTAAAGAAAGAGGCAACGCCTTTCCACTCAGGAACGAAAAGCTCCGCGACAAGCCCTTCAAAAAAAGAACGGGGATTCCGTGACCCCCTCCAGGATAAATGACGAAGACATCGGCAAGAAAACGTTTTCTTCTTTCTCTTTCGCCCACGGGTGATAAGATACCAAAGTAATAAGGTCTTTGCCTTTTACAGGATTCTTCCAGTCGTTATCCTTGGGAGGGAATTTCTTATGTCCACTTTAGCGATTCAGGGTTGCCAATGGGGCGATGAGGGCAAAGGCAAGATCACCGATTATTGCGCCGCGAAGGCCGATGTGGTGGTCCGGAGCCAAGGCGGCAATAACGCCGGCCACTCGATTCAGCATAATGGCGAACGCTACGCGCTCAGGCTTTTGCCGAGCGGTATTTTCAACCCGAAAGTGGTCAATGTTTTGGCGGATGGGGTCGTCATCAATCCTTGGGCCTTGCTCGAGGAGATCGATGGGATCGTCGCGGTCGGGGTCAAAGACTTCCAGCTCTTGATCTCAAACCGGGCGCAGATGCTCCTTCCTTATGATATCGATTTGGATCACGCCCGCGAGGCGGCCTTGGGGAACGCCAAGATCGGCACGACGGGGCGCGGGATCGGCCCTGCTTACGAAGACATGGCTTCGAGAACCGGCATCCGGATGGGGGATATCCTCGAACCGGATTACCTCAAGGAACGGCTGAGCGAAGTCTTGGTCATCAAAAACAAAGAGCTCGCGGCTTTTGGCGCCGCCACCTACGATCTCGAGGATCTCTTTCAGAAGATCATGGCGCTTGCCCCGCGCTTAACGCCTTATATCAAAGACACCTCCGTTTTCCTCAATAAATGCCTGGGTGAAAAGAAGAAGATCCTTTTTGAAGGCGCCCAAGGAGCGATGCTCGACATCATCCATGGCACTTATCCTTATGTCACTTCCTCGAGCCCTTTGTCGATCGCGGTCCCGTTTTATTGCGGTATCCCGCTTAATTCGGTCGATAACACCTTGGGCATCGTGAAGGCTTATACGACCCGGGTCGGCGCCGGCCCATTCCCGAGCGAGATCTTAGACACGGAAAAGGCCCAATACATTCGCGACAAAGGCCACGAGTACGGCACCGTCACGAAGCGGCCGAGACGGATTGGCTGGCTCGACGCCGCCGAACTCCGTTACGTCAAGTCGATCACCGGGGTCAAAGAAGTGGCCCTGATGCTCCTCGATGTCTTAGGCGACCTCGATGAGATCAAGATTTGCAACGGTTATGAAATTGAGGGGCAGATGATCGATGTGATGCCTTCGACCGTCACCGGCGTGAGCAAGATCAGCCCAAAGTTCCTTTCCTTCCCATCTTGGGAAGGCGATATCGCAAAAGCCAAGACGTTCAAGGAACTGCCGATCGAAGCCAAGAACTACGTGAACACGATCGAGGATCTCACCGGTCTTAAAATCGTGATGATCTCGGTCGGACCGGATAAGGATCAGACGATCTTGCGCAAGGAGATCTTCTGATGATCGAGCGCTACACCACGAAAGGGATGGCTCATCTTTTCGATGACGAGTCCCGTTACGAAGCGTATCTCGCCGTGGAGATCGCCGCGGATGAAGCCTGGGCGAAGCTCGGCATCGTTCCCGAGGCGGATTTAAAAGCGATTCAATCGAAAGCCCATATCGACGTCAAACGCATCGCTGAACTTGAGGCGGTCACCCGCCATGACGTGGTGGCCTTCACCCGTCAAGTCGGCGAGAGTTTAGGCCCCGAAAAGAAATGGATTCATTACGGGCTCACCTCGACCGATGTGGTTGACACCGCTTTGGGTTTGCTCTATCAAAAGGCCGATGATCTGATCGCCAAAGACCTGGAAAAGCTTTTGTCCGCGGTCAAAGAAAAAGCGCTCGATTATGCGTCTACGCCCTGCATCGCCCGAACCCATGGGATGCATGCCGAAGTGACTTCCTTTGGCCTCAAGTGGGCCAATTATTACGCCGAACTCGTCCGGGGGATCGCCCTTTTTGCTCAAGAAAGGAAGGGGATCGAAGCCTGCAAGATGTCGGGCGCGGTCGGCAATTACGCGAATGTCGATCCGGCGATTCAGGATTATGTCGCTGAGAAATTTCATCTTCGGAGCGCCGACATCTCGACTCAGGTCCTTTCCAGGGACTTCCACGAACGCTACGCCGCGAGCTTGGTCGTGCTCGCCTCGACGATCGAGAAGATCGCGGTGGAGATTCGCAATCTTTCCCGAACGGAGATCCAAGAAGTCGAAGAAGGCTTCAGCAAGGGCCAAAAAGGCTCGAGCGCGATGCCGCAGAAACGGAATCCGATCTCGTCCGAGAACCTCACGGGCTGCGCCCGGATGATGCGGGGGTATCTTGTTCCGATCCTCGAAGACAACGCCCTCTACCATGAGCGGGATATCTCCCATTCCTCGGTCGAAAGGGTCGCCTTCATCGATATGATCTCTTTGTTCGATTACATGGCGGAAAGGATGGCCTCGGTCGTCGAGAACCTTTCTATCTTCCCCCAAAACATGCTGAAGAACATCGCCCTCACCGGCGGAGCGGTCTACTCACAAAGAGTCCTTAGCGCCCTGATTGGCAAAGGGATGGTCCGCGAAGAAGCCTATGATCTCATTCAGCCTTTGGCGATGGCGGCCACCCAAGGCGGGACTCCGTTTAAAGACGCTTTGAAATCCTCATCCAAAGTGGCTTCGCTTCTTTCGCCTGAGGAAATCGAGAACCTTTTCACCAATGATTTTTACCTCCGGCACGTGGATGAAATCTATGCCCGGGTTGGTTTGAAATAATTCTTTTGCCGAAAATCCTTTGCATTGTGTATTAACTGTATTAGTATAGTCCCCGGCGGATCCGTTCGGTTCGCGAAAGGGGACTTTTTTTATGATTCAGCTCATTGATGTCTGCAAAACCTACCGTGTGAAGAAGGGGCCGGAGGTCAAAGCTCTCGACCACGTCAATCTCACCTTCGGCGAGAAGGGCCTGGTCTTTATCTTGGGCAAATCCGGGGCGGGCAAATCCACCCTTCTCAACGTCGTCGGCGGCCTCGATCGGATCGATTCGGGCGACATCGTGATCATGGGGAAATCGAGCAAGGATTTCACCCAGGCCGAATTCGACAGCTACCGCAATACCTATCTTGGCTTCATCTTCCAGGAATATAACATCCTCCCGACGTTCACGATCGGGCAGAATATCGCCCTTGCCCTCCAGCTTCAGGGCCAAAAAGGCACGAATGAAGAAGTGGACGCGATCCTTGATCAGGTCGATCTCCATGGGCTAAGGGATCGGAAGCCCAATGAGCTTTCCGGCGGCCAGAAGCAGCGGGTCGCGATCGCCCGGGCCCTCATCAAGAAACCGCAGATCATCATGGCCGATGAGCCGACCGGCGCCTTGGACAGCAAAACCGGCCAGGACATCTTCAATACCTTAAAGAAATTGGCGCAGGATCATCTCGTCATCTGCGTCTCGCACGATCGGGATTTCGCCGAAAGCTTCGGCGACCGGGTCATCGAGATGAAAGATGGCAAAGTCATCAGCGATATCACGAAGAGCTACGTCGAAACGGAAAAGGTCGCGGTGGGGGTCGAAGTGCTTTCGCCCCGCCTGATTTCCTTCCAAAAAGGCCACGTCCTCACCGAAGAGGATGTCACGCTTCTCAACAAATACCTCGCCTCGGCCGATCACGAAATGCTCGTCAGCAGCGACGACGCGATCAACACCAACGTCAAAGCGGAGGCGAAGATCGATGTTTCCGGGAAGAAGGGGACCTTCAATGAGACGACCCCCGAAAGCGTCGGGGCCAAAGAGTACAAGAATAGCGAATTCGCCCTCAAAAAGAGCCGGCTGCCTTTCGCCCGGAGTTTGAAGATGGCGTTCACCTCGCTCCGGAGCAAACCCTTCCGGTTGGTCGCGACCGTCCTCCTCAGCATCGTCTCTTTCTCGATGCTCGGCATCGCCGCCTCGACCTTGACCTATAACCGCGAGAGTGCCTTCGTCGAAACGGCCCAAGGATTGAAGATGCAGTCTTTGACCTTCACGAAATACGGGGAAAACACCCAAATGAAGTTCTCGGCCAACGAAGCCAAAGAATATTCGCAAGAGATGGGCCTTTCCTTCCGGCCGGCGCCGACCTTATACAGCCTCGTCGGAACCCGGAGCCAAACCGAAAAGGCCTCGGGCAGTCTTTCCTGCGACATCGGCGGGAAGCGGGTTTATGTCAGCGATGGCAATGGCGACACCTATTTGACCGATCCTTTGGGAACCGCGCTCTATAGCCGCGATTTGACGATGGGAAGCCCCTATTATATCCAAAGCTCCTCCGCCAGTCTGCAAAGCGACTATGGTCTTACGATGGAAGCGGGAAGCTATCCGGAAAAGAGCGGCGAAATCGCCATTTCGGATTATACGTATCGCTTCTTCCAAAAATACGGATTGCGAACGGCCGCCGATGGCCCCTATACCCAAACGGTGGACGACGGGAAGGGCGGCACGACCACCTACACCTACGATGGCCATCACGACGTGGAATATCCGGCTTCGGATCTTGCGACTCCGGAAGCCTTCGTGAAGAAAGGCGTTTCCCTTTGCTATTCTTATTTTCCCAATTCGTCCACGCTCACGGCGTCCTCCGCTTACTATTACTACAAAATCACCGGGATCGTGAATTCGCCCTCGGACTTCGACTACCAAACGCAATATGCGAAATTGGCGGATATTCCCTACACGGATCTTTTTAGCGGGAATACCTCCGGCGATCTTATCAACCTTTATTACGCTCTCAATCGGGAGGCTGGAACCCATCATCTCGCCTCGTTTTATGGGCCAAGCGGTTTCTATTCGGAACTGGCGGGCTATGTCGGCTTAGGCTATACGGAAGACACTCAGATTTTCGATAGCATCAGCGCTTCGGTCGATTACACAAATCAGGCGACGCTCAAGAAAATCTACACCTTCTTGAACGATCGGGGGCTCTTGCCTTCGGATTGGTCCTATTCGAAGACACTCAACGCCCAGGACAGCATCGATACCTCGGGCCAAAAAACGCCGAATCCTTTTGGATCGGCCATCTCCTCTTTCCGCTCGGTCGATTATATGGTCAATCAGCTCAAGACCACCCTCTTCTGGACCGGCTTTGCCTTAGCCTGTTTCGCCGGGCTTCTCCTCGGGACTTTCATTGCTTCGTCCATCACCTATCAGAAACGCCAGATCGGCATTCTCCGGGCTTTGGGCGCCCGCGGAGCCGATGTCTATCTGATTTTCTGGAACGAAAGCATGATGATTGCCTTGGCGTCTTCCTTCGTCAGCGTGATCCTCACGATCGTTCTGGATCGCGTGATCTCGAATTCGCTCATGAGCGCGATGACGATGGCGACGAGCCTCTTCCGTTTCGATGCGGTGGTCTTGGCGATCCTTCTCGGCTTATCGGTCGTGGCGGCCACGGCGGCTTCGTTCATCCCTTGCCTTCTCATTTCGAAAAAGAAGCCGATCGACTCGATCAACGAACGCTAAAAAGAAGCGTATACTTTATTCCACGCGCCCCGATAGCGCAACTGGATAGAGTACCAGACTTCGAATCTGAGGGTTGCGGGTTCAAATCCTGCTCGGGGCGCCAACGAAAATAAAGGCCATCGTTTCTTCGGAAGCGATGGCTTTTCTTTCACCAGGGATGCTGATGTTTGTCCCAGCCCCGGCTCGACCAATAGGCGAGATCGGTTTTGTCCCAGCTCTTATCCTTTTTATGGATCAGGCGGACCAAGCGAAAAAACGCTTTGGTCTTCGGACTCACTTCCGGGTGGGGATGGCGGGCGATTTCTTTGGCGGTTTCATCCAGTTTCTTTAAGACCGCCTTATCCGTTTTGGGCGTCACTGAGGTGAGGGTGGTGGCTTTGACCGTGAAAGGCAACTGATACGTCTTGGCGATCCCCCAATAGAAAAAGGAATCGGCGATATCCTGGCAGGCGTTCTTCGCCCCGCCGCCCGCGCAGGTCGAGAGGGCGATGCCAATTTTCTTGAAATAAGCCTCTTTGGGCCGGTGGAGCATCCACATCCAGCCATAGTGGTCAAGGAAGCTCTTCATCGCCCCGGTGACGTGATAGACGTAGGTGGGGGAGCTGAAGATCAGAATATCCGCTTCATCCATCGCCTCGCTGATCGGCTTCAGTTTCGCGTAATGGGGGCAGAGGGCCTCGCTTTTGTAGAGGCAGGTGGTGCAGCCCAAACAGTTCTCGCCAAAGTCCTTCGGCAAGAAGAATTCCTGCACTTCGCCCCCGAGCTTCTCGGCGAGAAGATGGGCGTAGTGGTAGGTCGTGCCTTTGCAGGTGGTCCCGTTAATCAAAACGATTTTCATGACGGGGTTAATTCTAAGCGCCTTCTCTCGAGGTGGGTAGTTTATAATACGTTCATGGATTTTAAGGCTGTTTTAAAAGAGCAAACGGGTCGTTATCCCCTCTTGGGGAATCCGGACTTGCTGAAGCTTGCCTATCAGTCGGCTTTCGGGGCGGAGCATCTCTTGAAGGATTTCGCCTCCGCCGAAACGTATTTCCATGAGGAATTCACTCAAACGAAGCCTTCGAAAACCCTTCCCCTCGTCGAGGATCTCGGCGGGGATTTCCTCCGGGTCAACTTCGCGCCCTATCAGGCCAATGGATTCTTTGAAGAGGATCTTTTCGAGCTCTTTTTAAGGAGCGCCCAACCCCAAAAAGGGAAAGAGGCACTCTTTAACGAGGATATTGCTCTTATCGAGGAATTCCTCCGCCAAGAAAAAGGCGAAGAAAGATCCCGCGCTTTCCAGCAAGACTACGAAGCCTATCGGAAAGATGGCCTTCATCCGCTTCACCACAGTGAGGAATATCGCCAAGCCTACGCTCCTCATTATCGCTTGGTGCTGAAGGAGGAGTGGTCCCTCTTTTTGGCTCGGCTCTAAGAAAGGCGTTTCGGTCCGGGCTTTTTCTTTTTAAAGGTCCTGAATGAGTCCCAACGCTTTGAATTCATTCCAAGAAAGGCCGTATTTGCAGGGCTTTTTGAAATCAAAGAAGCGATTACCGATATTTACATTTATGCGAATAAGTTCGTGCTTATGGTACTATATAATATTGGTCTCGGTTTACTGATATGTCTTGCTTTTACTTATTTGTCGAACGTTTATAATTAAAACCGCAAAGGAGCAAGCCTATAGGCTTCGTCCCAAATCTTCAATGATCAAGAAAACAAAGTACATCCAAGACACCAAAAAGCTCTTGGGTCAGCTTCCGACGGTAGAGGCACCTCTTCCCGAGTACCTTTACATCGCGACTGACAACGCCCGTTGCGGAAAGGCGGATCTTTACATCAAAGAAGGCGACCACGTGAATTGCTGCCAACTCATCGGCATGCGGCACGCGGCTTTCTTCGATCAACCGATCCACGCCACCTGCAGCGGCACCTTCGAAGGCTATGAACGCCATTACCATCGTTCGGGAAAACTGGTGAATTTCATCAAGATTCACAACGACTTCAAGGACACGATGGATCCTTCGGTCAAGGAACGGAGCGATGAAGAGATCGCGAAGCTCACCAAGGATGATGTCACCACCATCCTCAAGAACTGCGCCTCCGTCGGTCTCGGCGGTTCCTCGTTCCCGACCTACGTCAAAATGCAGACCAACGCCCCGATCAAGTACATCCTGATCAACGGCATCGAGTGCGAACCTTACATCACTTCCGACCAACGGATGATGCTCGAGCACCCGGAAGAGATCCTCAAGGGGATGCTGATCCTTGAGCAGATTTTCCATTGCCATGACGCCCGGCTTTGCATCAAGAAAAAGCATCCGGACATCATCGCGGTCTATCAAGAGCTCATCAAGCACTATCCGAATTCGGGCTTGAGCGTTTCCGCCCTCGGCAACTTCTATCCGGAAGGCTGGGAGCTCGCGATGATCAAGAATTCGACCGGCGTGGTGGTCCCCCAGGGCCAGCTCCCGTCGAAGTACGGCGTCTTCAACATCAACGTCTCGACCTGCTACGGCGTCTACCAAGCGGTCAAATACAACAAGCCGGTCTATGAACGGAACGTCTCGATCTCGGGCGAAGGCATCATGCATCCGTGCAACCTTCGGGTCCGGGTTGGCACGCCAATCAAATCGATCATTCAGCTCGCCGGCGGCTACAAAGACCCCGACAAACCGAAGGTCTTCATCTTGGGCGGGCCGATGATGGGCGCTTCGCTTCCGAGCGATGATTGTATCATCACCAAGACCGTCACCTCGATCATCGTGCTCAATTACGCGCTCGAGAAGGTCGAGCCCTGCATCCGCTGCGGGAGTTGCGTCCTCTCGTGCCCGGTTGGCCTACAACCCGTTCAGATCATGAACGCGATGAAGGTCACCCCGGTCGATAAGGATCGGGTCAAGGCCCTCAATCCGCTCAGCTGCATGGAGTGCGGACTTTGCTCCTATTGCTGCACGTCGAAGATTCCGTTATTGGATTATGTTCGGAGGGCGAAAATCATCGCAAAATTACCCTGATTATGGAAACAGCAATCGTTCAAGAGAATTCCCCGCATTTACGGAGAAAAGACAATCTGAAAGGGATGATGCTCGATGTGATCATCGCCCTTTCGCCCGTTCTCGTCTTCGCCCTCGTCAAATACACCTGGCACGCGGTTCTGAACATCGTGCTCTCGGTCTTGGTGATGTGCTTAGCCGAGTTCGTCTTCGTTTTGATTAAGAACTGGGGACCGAAGGATGGGCAAAAGCATCCGTTCAAAGAGAAGTTCCTCACGGCCGTCAAAGGCTATGGGATCAATAACTTCTTGGTTCCGTGCGTGAGCGCGCTTATCTTCGCGATGTTGATGCCAGCCCAGGAGACGAATCCCGCGGGCTTCATCTACTTCGTCGTCGTCATCGGCGCCCTCTTTGGCATGATCTTCGGCAAGTTGGTCTTCGGCGGCACCGGGACGAATATCTTCAACCCGGCTGCGGTGGGCTTCATCTTCACCAAGATCTGCTTCTCGAGCAAATTCACGACCTATTACGCCAATAGCCTTGAGAGCACGACGGTCACCACCGGCGGCACCCTCTTAAGCAGCGCGAGCGCCAATGCGACGAGCCTCTCGCCTTTGGAGCTCCTCTTAGGGGAGACCCCGGGCGCGATGGGCGAGGTCTGCAAGATCGCGATTCTCGTCGGCTTGGCCTATCTTCTGATCCGCCACGTCGCCGATTGGCGCGTCGTCAGCTCGTTCTTCGGGACCTTCTTGGTCCTCACCTTGATCGCGAGCGCGGTTTACGCGGTTCGGGATTCGAGCGTGAATTTCGGCACCTACTTCCTGACGCACGTGCTCTCGGGTGGCGTCCTCTTCGGCGGCACCTATATGATCACCGATCCGGTCACGATGCCGATCACCCGCCCCAGCCGCATCATCTACGGCATGGTCGTGGCGGTCAGCGTCGTCTTTATCCGTCTCTTCGGTTCCTATTCGGAAGGCATGGGCTTCTCGATTTTGATCGGGAACATGTTCGCTCCGGTGATGGACCACTATAAGTGGAGCACCAATAAGTACACGTGGAAGAATCTCTTGGCCATGGGCCTCATCGCCGTTCTGGCGATTGGCATCTTGGTTTGGGGGCTCAATGGCAAATTCGATGCCGGCAGCGCCAAGGTGGCCTATTAATTAAGGAGGAAATGAATTTATGAAAGAACTCACAAAGAAAATCCTCCGTTCGGCGGGCATCCTTGCCGCGATTGGCGCGGTCGGGGGCCTTGTGATCACCGGCGTCAACGCCGTGACCAGCCCGATCATTACGAAAAACAACGAAGAAAAAGCGGCAGCGACCTATAAGGTCATCTTCCCAACCCTCACGAAAGTCGGCGATTCGGTTGCCGTGAGCGGCAAATATGTCTCTTCTTACGTGATCGCCTATAACGGCGACACCGAGATCGGCCGGATTTACACCGGCACGGCCAGCTATGGCCAGACCGTGAACATGAAGATCATGGTCGGGATGTCGACCGCGAACGGCAAGACCGTCCTCGGCAAGGTCTCGATCCTCAATAACGGCGCGACCGGTGGCTTTGACACCACCGTCGTGGCCAACTACGTGACGCCCTATAACGCCGATCCTTCCGACACGACCCTCGCCAACGTCAAATGCGGGGCGACCGCGGCCGCGACCTCGATCAAGATGATCGTGAGCGAAGCCAAGGATCTCTATGAATCCGGCGGAACCGTCGAAGACATCGATGGCGAAATCAAAACCTTGTTTGATAGCGCTGCCGCCCATACGGATGGCATCGATATCACGGGCAAAACCTATGCGACGAAGTACTACGCCGTCTATTCGGATACGGAAAAAACGACCTATATCGGCACCGCTTATCGTTTGAGCGGCACCACGAGCGATGGCAACGCCATCACCTTGTTGGGCGCCATCTCCGGTGGGATTGCCTCGCCGACGTATGGCAAGATCGTCAGCGTCAAGAGTGTCGCCGATCTCACGAGCGATGTCACGGCCTATAACGCCGCCCCGAGCGCGAGCCAGTTCGATTCCTGGACTAACGCCACGGCGGGCGTCTTGGCGAAAGCCATGATGGCTGAGGCCTCGAGCGCCTATGCCTCAGGCATCGGCAACTTGAGCGCCGAAGGCTATATGCTTCAGATCTATCCGACGATGAAGGCCGCCGATGATGCGGTGGCTCTTACCGGCACGAGCTATGTGAGCAAGTACTATGCGGCTTATAGCGATAGCGCCAAAGCGACATTGCTGGGCCACGTTTACTATGGCAGCGGCACCTCGGAGGGCTTCGAGCCTTACGAAGGCAGCGGCACCCATAATTCCCACATTACGCTCATGGTGGGCATTGGCGGCACGACTACGACCCCGGTCCTCGGGAAGCTCGTCATTCTCTCCGACGACTCCTACGATGGCGCGGGAATGAGCGGTGACTATGTCACCAACTACAACAATGCTCCGACGGAGGACGTTCCTTCGCTCAGCACCGGTTCGACGTATTCGGCGAAGCTCATCAAGGCCATCATCGGCGAAGCCTTGACTTCGTTCAAAGGAGGCAAATGATCATGGATCAAATCAAGCGGTCCCAGCATCACGATTCGTTCGTGACCTGCATCATCAAAGAGAACCCGCTCTTCGTCGCGGTCTTGGGCACCTGCCCAGCCCTCGCGATCACCAAGAGCTTCGAAGCCGCGATCGGCATGGGCATTCTCTTCACTTTCGTCCTCGTTTGCTCGAACGTTCTGATCTCCGCCCTCCGGAAGATCATTCCGGAAGAAGTGGAGACCCCGGCTTACATCGTCATCGTCGCGACCTTCGTCACGGTCGTCAAGATGCTCTGCGAAGCCTTCGTCCCAGCCCTTTATACGAGCTTGGGCGTCTTCCTGAGCTTACTCGTTGTCAACTGCATCGTTCTGGGTCGGGCGGAAGCCTTCGCCAACAAGAACGGCGTGGTGGATTCGCTCCTCGATGGCTTAGGCAATGGCATTGGCTACACCTTGGCCCTCGTCGTGATCTCGCTCGTCCGGGAAATCCTCGGCACGGGCATGCTGACCTTCGGGAACATCTTCCCGTTCCTCAAGATCAATGGCGAAGTCGTCTCACTCTATATCCTCAAGGGTCCGAGCTGGGATTATTCGATCCCCTTATTCGCCAAACCGGCCGGTGGCTTCATCGTCTTCGGCGTGATCATGGCGATCCTCGCGGCCGTCAAGAATTCGAAGAAAGACAAGGAAGCGGCTGCTAAGCGCGCCGCGGCCTTTGCCGCCGCCCAAAAGGCTCAGGAAGCCGCCGCTCCGGCTGCGCCTGTTGCCGCTAAGACGGAAGGAGGTGCCCATTAATGGCTTACTTTGTGGCGTTCTTATTGGCTTTGGTGAGCTACACCCTCATCGATAACGTTTTGCTCTCTCGTTTCTATGGCATCTGCAGTTTCATCGGCGTCGGGAACAAGGTCAAATCCGCGGTCTCGATGGGCGTGGCGGTCGTCTTCGTCATTGTCTTTGCCGCTCTCATCTGCTATCCGATTTATTACTACGTCCTCGTTCCGGCCGATCTCAAGTTCATGGACACGGTCGTCTACATCTTGGTCATCGCCTCGCTCGTGCAGATCGTTGGCCTCTTCATCAAGAAGTACTCGCGCGCCCTTTATAAGAGCTTGGGCATCTATCTTCCTTTGATCACCACCAACTGCGCGGTCCTTGGCGTCGTCCAAGAGAACACCGATACCTCGCTCAGCTTCGCGATGTCGATGGCGAATGCCCTCGGCACCTCGCTCGGCTACCTTCTCATGATCTTCGTCTTCGCCTGCATCCGCACCCGTCTCGATACCTATTCGACTCCGCGTGCCTTCAAAGGAATCCCAATCGCCCTCATCACCGCGGCCATCATGGCCATGGCAATGATGGGGCTCACGGGAATTGGAGCCTAAATCATGGATAAGTCCCTCGCTATCGCTTTAGCCATCGTCATCATCGTCGTTTTGGCGATCGTCGCGATTGTGAGCTTCGTCCTCTACAAGAAGACTCCGGCCCCCAAAGGCTGTGAGAATCTCGAACCGGACGAAGGGCTTTGCTGTGCCTGTCTCAAGTCCGGTTGTCCGTTCTATGCACAATTTCACGATAAGAAAGCGGAAGACGCCAATTCGCCCGCTACCCCGACTGCTCCAACTAACCCGAAAGCCCCTGAGGCTTCCGTGAAGGCGGAGAACAAGGGAGAAAAGAAGTAATTCATCATGCAGTATCTCAATATTCTCTGGGGCTTTTTAATCCTTTCGGGCTTAGGCCTTGTTCTCGGCATCGCCATGGTCTTGGCGGAGAAACTCCTTCACGTCGAAGAAGACCCGCGGATCGCTGACGTCGAGAAGATGCTCCCGAACGGCAACTGTGGCGCCTGCGGCTATGCCGGCTGCCACGCGATGGCGGAAGCCCTCGTGAATGGGACCTGCAAGAAGTGCTCGACCTGCAAGGTCGGCAAGAAGGATAAGAACTTCGACCCGATCATCGTCTATCTGGCGAGCCATCCTGATAAGGATGGGAATAAGCACGTCCCCACCCTTTGAAGGGTCAAATCGTGTATACTAGCGAGGTATGAGAAATCAGCCTCGCTTTTGTTTAACCTTCCTCGGCGTGATCGCCCTCGCTTCTTGCGGAAGCGCCACGGCTTCCTCGTCTTTTTCGACCGCGGCGAGTTCGGGCAATTATTATGCGATGGACACCGTGATCCAGATCTGGGTCGGCGGGAATAACGCCGGGGTCACTTCCGATGATTTAGCCGCTTATTATTCTCTCTATGATGCCTTGGCGGATAACACGATCCGTCACGAAGGCTATACTAATGTCTACGATATCAATCAGACCAACCAGCCGGTCCAAGTTCAAAAGGAACTCTTCGATCTTTTAAAGTTCGCCTATTCGATGAAAACCATCACCCAGGGCTATTTTAATCCCCTGATCGGCCGGCTAAGCGACCTCTGGAAGAAGGATCTCTTCAATCTCGATCAATCGGGGACTTCGCTCACGAATTCCGGCGAAACCTATGTTCCGACGATTCCGACCGATGCCGAAATTCAAACCGAACTCGATAAGATGAACGCCTCTTCCTTGACGTTCGATGAGGCCGCCCTCACGGTGATGCGGGTAGGGGAAGGGAAGATCGATCTCGGCGGCGTGGCCAAGGGCTATGCGGGTCAAGTGATCTATAGCTTTGCCCAAAGTAAGGGATTGACGAATTATCTCGTGAACGCCGGAAGCTCGACCTTGATCTTCGGCGAAAGCGGCTCGGGGGATGGCTCGTATCGCTTGACCTTCACCGACCTGGCTAACGAATACGCGAGTGTCAAAAACTGCACGGTCGGCACCTCGGCGATCAAGGAGCAGAATGCGACGGTGGATGGCAAACTCTACTCTCACATCATTAATCCGATCAGCGGGAGCGCCCTCGTCGATTGGTATGGGGCCGTGATTCTGGGACAGGACGCCGGGGTCCAAGACGTTTTATCGACCTCCTTCGTTCTCATGGGTCCAGGCGATCTCAGCGATCAACTGATGGCCCAATATGGCTTAACGGCCTTGTTCTATAAAGATGGGGTGAGCACGATCGTCAATAAGGGCATCACGCTTTATGCGAGCTAAAGAATTCTTCCATACCTATTTCTGGGATATTCTCGTCGTCGGCTCGTTGGCCTTACTTTCGAGCGGTTTTGCGATCTATCTGGCGATCCCGAAGAATTCCTCGAACCACACCGCCTCGATCACGGTGGACAACACCTTGAAGCAAACCGTCGACCTCTCGCTCGAAAGCGAGACGACGGAAAGGACTTTCACGGTCCAGGGCTACCACGATCTCATGACGATCGGGGTAATGAAGAACAAGATCCACATCGCCCATAGCGATTGCCCGAATCAATATTGCGTCTATGAGGGCTGGATCTCGGACTCGACGAAGCCGATCGTCTGCGCCTATAACCATCTTTCGATCACGATTGGGGCGGTGGATAACACCGTGGTGGTGGTATGAAGAACCTCAATACCCACAAATTGGCTCTTTTGGCGATGCTTTTGGCCCTGGCCATCGCTTTGGGCGTGGCGGATTACTATATTCCCTTCCCGTTCATCCCCGGTGCGAAATTGGGCTTAGCGAACATCATCATCCTCGTCGCCCTCTATGAGCTCGGGATCTGGGAGGCCTGCCTGATCGATTTAGGCAGGGTCTTCATCGTTTCCCTCATCACGGGAAGGATCTTCCAACTGGGCTTCTATATGTCGCTCGGCGGGGCCGTTCTCTCGATTCTTGTGATGATTCTCCTCAAGTTCCTCGCGAAGAAGATGACGATCATCGGGATTTCCGCGTGCGCCTCGATCTCGCATGGCTTCGCCCAGGTCCTCGTCTATTGCGCCTTCCTCGGCAATTGGACCGCGTTCTATTACTATCCCTTGATGTCGCTCATCGCGATCGTGACCGGAGTGCTCATTGGCATCCTGGCCGACCGCTTGATCAAGACCAAAGTCATCGCCCATCAGAAGCAGCGGTATGGCTTTGATCTTCTTCAGCCCAAACCCCAAGAAACCCCCGTCCAAAGCGCCTCTCTCCCTTCGGGAGAAGAGAAAAAGTCCGACGAGACGACCCCCAAGGCCTAAAAGGGGTGCGTTTTTAGTTGAGAAGCGAAAACCGCTTGAGTATAATAATCCCGCTGTCTTTATGGACAGTGCCCTTTGATGGGGCTTTAGCTCAGCTGGGAGAGCGCGTGCTTTGCAAGCATGAGGTCGCCGGTTCGATCCCGGTAAGCTCCACCAATTTGAACTAATTAGATGGCTGAGTAGCCCAGCTGGTTAGAGCAGCCGGCTCATACCCGGCATGTCGAGGGTTCGAATCCCCCCTCAGCCACCAGCAAAAACAAAAACCTCCGATCATTTCGGGGGTTTTATTTTTACCCCCTCAAAATGGATCTCAATTCTTTGAAAATGCGCAAAGGATTCTTGGTGAGGGAGAAAGAAAACCCCTATCCGTGAGGGTAGGGGTTAACGAATCAAGCGGTGGTGACCAGAACGGCAACCACGGTGCCAACCGTAATGGTGGTTCCGTTGATGGTGATCACATAATTGCCATCTTTGACCGTGACATTGATGTTGACGGCTTCGCTCGTCGACTTGACCGTGATGGTATAACCCGTCACTTTGTCAGCGTGGAGCGTCGTGTTTGTGGTATCTTGCTCATGAGTGAAGACGAAAGTTGCCGTTATGGTGCTGGTCGCCGCTGAATAAGAATACCAATAAGAGCAAATCGTCGTCGTTAACGCACTCACATCGATGCTGGTAAGAGTAGAAGTTTCAACCACTTTACCTGTACTGTCAGCGAAACTCGTGATGGTAGTACCGTCGCCATCAACGTAGCTCAGAGTTCCATCCTGATCGGTGACGAGGGTATAAGTTGTGGCCATAGTCGTCGTGTTGTAATCGATGTAGGTCAATCGTTTTAGAGTCGAAGTGGAACTGAGTTTCGGAACGACGCTCGGGGGATCCGTGCTGCCGGAGCGGGCTAAGGTAATTGCATCCCCTTTCCATCCTGGGGTAAATGTATTGCTGGTGCTCGTTAAGGTAATCGTATTGCTGGCTTTGCTTAGAGACATGGTTCCGGAATACCCAGCGTTAAGAGCGATGGCGGCGCCCGTTAAGGGGTCGACGGCATCCCCTTTGACCGCGATGAGTGAAACGCCTAAAGGATACTCATAGGTATTTGTGACGCTTAGAATGTATTCGGTCACAATCGTTCGATTGATTTCTTGAGCGTTAGCTGAAATATCAAGGTAAATGAGATAGGCTCCGATGCCATTCGAAACGGATCCCAAAGCATATTCGCCGGCATTTACCGGTACTTCGAAATAGTACATCGCGTTATCCACCATCGTGGGGCTCTCGATCCAAGTGGAATCGAAGATCATAGAATAAGAAGAAGTCAGCGAAGCGGAATAGATCCCGTCCGAATAGAGATAGATGAAAGGATCCGAAGGGGAAGAAGTTCCATAAACTTTGGAGATCTGCTTAATTGAGGAAATTTTCTGATTGGCATCACGCGTGATTTGATGAAGTGAGAAGAACGAATCGTTATTAGAGTAATAAGAGCCCGCAAAGAAATTGATATAGCCTCTTTCACGGAGATTGAAATCGATTGAGTTTCGGGGCATTTGATAGGATTCATAATCGATGGTTGTGGTACCTGGCTTGCTCACCCGAACATGGTCGGCGGTTGCCAAATCGTTCTGATTGATCGTCGCGTCCAAGAAGTGCAATCCATAAATCGCGGTGCTATTCGATAAAACGCCATGGAGAGTCGTCCGGGATTTTTCGTATTTTTCAAGGCCAAGAGTTTGAAAATTCGTCTTGGTTCCGAAGGCTTGAGAAAGAGTTGAACTTGCCGTGTTACTGGCATTATAGCCGTCTGAAATGCGGACAAACCCTCCAGAATTAGCAGTCCGGGTAACAACTTCGAGGTTCGACCCGGTGCTGTTGTATGAGTTACTTCCTAAAGAGGTTGATAAGTCACTCATACTATATTGAGAGACACGGATGTTGCCATAACCATAAGAAGTGCCGCTGGTAACCTCGGCGCCGCTCACGACATATCCCGTATTGGAATTCGTTGGATAATAGGGATCATTGCCATCGGCATTCGTCCCATACACGTTGAGTGGGAAGTAAGTATCGTAAGTGGGGTCGTTCTCTGAGGTGATTGTTTGGGTTGAAGACGGGTTCGAAAAGGAAACATAATACGGGCTAAAATTGTATTTAACGGTGCTCCAGCCATTTGAATAGCGAAGGAAATAATAAGAATTATTAGTGTAAAAATAGAAGCCGGCGGAAGTCGAAGAACCACTATAAATGTACCATGTTTGCGATGTTTTTCCCAAAGAAAGGCCACTTGAGGATCCTCTCAAGTAGTAAGTGGTGCCGGAAATGATCGTGGAAATGGTTGTTGAAGAGGCAGAAGAAGGGTTCCCCGAAAAAATCCAAATAGCGCTCGCGGCCGAATCGGTAGAATTTGTCACTGCAGTTTTGCCGCTATTGACGAGATAATTGCCATTGGAATAAATGGCCGAGTAACTTTGGGTGATTTGGGTCGTTGTTTTCGGGAAGGTTCGGTAGCCATTCAAATAGAGATAGGTCGTCATGTCGGCCCCGCGCCAGTTGAATTGACGACCAAAAGAATAGCTTCCTCTTAAAGGATTGGCATCATCGTGATATTCAAGGTAGGAATCCTGATTCGAATCGGAGTAATAAGTGGTATTGGATGTAGTGGAACCCCCTGTCGGTGAGATCGTTACCGTTTCCGAAAGGACAGTCGTAGACATGTCATAGGTTCTGGTCGGGTTGTTGTGGAAATACAAAAGTCGGTTGTACATGGATTCCATATCTACGGAACCGCCCCACCCTGAAGCTGAACCGCTTTGTGGCGAGGTGAAATGCGCTGTGCTGGTCGATGGGGCTTGAATTGATGTTGTCGAGAGATTCCGGGTGGTCTTGAAAGCCGCGGTGCAATAGCCGACGGTCGAATAATCGGAAAGATTCGAAGTCAAGGTCGAATCCAAGGCAGCGGCCCCAGAATTGATGGTGACTTTTGAAGAAAGAATCCCGACGTCGGTGATGGCGGCATTCACGTAACCAGCCGCGATTCCGATGAGACTCGAGGAAAGGGAAGTTTTCACTTCGACATTCGAAAGGGTCACGTTTTTCACCGCGTTGGTTGCACTTGAATAGGTATACGAACTGTTGAGATTATAGGCACCAACAACGCCAAAAGTTCCGACAATGTTCACGCCAGAAATGGCATCAACGGTAGAAGGCTTTCGCGTAATGTGGCCATCACCAAGACTATTGTCGACAACGAGATTGGAAATGGTATACCCTTTGCCATCGAAATTGCCGATAAAAGGATTATTTGATGTCCCAATAGGCGGAAGAGTCCAGTTGATTGTGGAACTGGACATATCCACATCGGATCCTAAAACGAAATACGTTTGCTTGTAAGCACCATTTTCCGTTTTATTGAAAAAGCCGAGATACTGAAGCCAGGCCAAGTTGTAGAGGTGAACGGGCTGGTTGATGATGTAAGGCGTGGCCGAAGAACCGTTTCCACCCGCGAAATAAGCGGAAGCTGTATAACCGGTCCCCCCAGCGAAATCTCCTTTATTATTGGTTTCAAACCAAGCAAAAGTGGCACTGAAAAGCGTAGCGCCCATGAGGGCGACGCCTCCAACGAAGATTGCCATTTTCTTCCATGTCTTCATTCTTGCTAAGCTCCAGTAGGATAAATCGAGAAATAGAAATCGCCTACAAAACTCAAATAGCTTTGTCCGTCGGCCTCCATATAGGTCGTATCGCTAATGACCTCATTGCCGATGTTGGCAGAATAAACGTCTTCAATCAACGTCACATCGTAATCGAGGATAATGTAGAAACTCGAAATAGCAGAAGCGAAGGAACAAATGTTCTGTGTAGGCACTATGGCATCGTTATTCACAAAGGTCATTTTCGATCCGCCTGCATTTTTAGTGGCAGGTAAAGAAACGGAATAATAAGTTCCGCTGTCGGTAATTGAAGCAGCGTCAAAAGCATAAAAGCAAACGATGCTACTTAAAGAATTCCCCGTCAATTTAAGGGGCTGTTTCAGAGTGCCTGTGGTGGAATCGATTTCGCCTAAATAAGAACTGGCTTGACTCACGGCAACCAAATTCATATTGGCAAGGGTTTTGCCATAATCGGTGAGATCGACTTCGATCAGAACACTGTGGCCGTCTGGTTTTAAGATCGAGTACTTGCCCATCGTCTTTCCTGTTTCGGCAGTTTTTTCATAAGTGAAAACATCGGTCGACGCGGTTCCTTCGGTACTCGTTAAAGCATGATAGGGAAACACTTTGATTGAAGAGACGATGTCCATGGTATCCGAAACGATATTTGAGAGGTCGTCCTGAGTTTCGCGGGAATGAACAAACCATGCATAGGTTCCCATGCCGCCACAAGCCGCGGACACTCCAAAACACAAACTGAGCAACGCTAAAAGAGATAACCCAACATAGAATTCTGTTTTTTTGCGGTGAAGGGAGCTTACCATGAAGAAACTACCTGAATCAATAGATTTCTATTGGCAACTGGCTGCCCGCATGGGGTCCTTCAGCTTTGCGTCGCTAGATTACTCTAGTTTTGCTCTTACGTAGTAAGTATATTGGTTTTTGGGGAAAAAACAAGCCAAGCATCGTAAAAAATCAGTGTATTTATCTCGGGTTTCCATCGGCACAAACTTTTTTTGAGATCAAACTTTCCTGGATTTCGCTTTTTTCGAAGGTCAAAAAATGTAATTACAAGCCCTTTTTGACAAGAAATTTAAACGAAATAAAGTGAATGCTATATTTTTTAAGCCATTTTCGATTGGTAATTAACTGCCAACTTTTTTCTCAAATTGTTAAGGCGGGTTTTCTTTAGCTTTTGGATGAGGGAAAGAAAAAAGCCGTCAGGGCGGAGAAAAATGCGAGATTGTTAAAAGCAGTTGCTGTCTTTTTTGAAAAAAACTAAAATAGACGTATTAATAAGGAGAAATCCATCTCATGAAGAAAAATGTTCTTCTGATGTTGGCGGCTTGTGCCGCTTTGGGATTGGCCTCTTGCGGGAAGTCCGCGCCGGCAAGCAGCAGCCAACCGGGCGAATCATCCGCGAGTTCGTCGATTGATTCGACTGTTTATGCCACAGATTTGACCGTGGATTCCGCAACTCTTGCTCTGAAGATTGATGAAACTCATCAAATCGTTGCCACCGTTGCTCCGGCTAATGTTACGACCGGGGGGGTTACTTACGCTTCAAGCGCCGCTGACGTTGCCTCGGTCAGCGAAACGGGGTTGGTCACTGGCTTAAAAGTTGGCACCGCGACAATCACCGTGACGACTAAATCCGCCGTTTCTAAAGGCGGACAACCTGTGACAAAGACCGTTGGCGTAACGGTCAATATGAAGACCATTTCTGATATTACAAAAGCGGGCACCTATGATGTAAAAGGCGTCGTGGTGGCATTAACCACAAAAGGATTCCTGCTTCACGACGGAACCGCCGGTATTTATTCTTATGTCGGGTCCGATCCGACTTATAACATCGGTGACTATTTGGAAATCTCTGAAAAACTGACAGATAGTTCGACTTCTCCTTACCAGCCTTATAATGGCTTCTATCAATTCACTTCGGGTGCAACGATTACGAAGCTGACGGATACCGCTCCTGCCGTTCCTGAAGCTGTCGCTTTGACGAAAGCTGTGGCTGATGGATGGGCGACTGCGACTTCGTTTGCTCCGACGGCGATTCAAAAGTATAAATGGACTTCTTATGCCGCCAAAGTCGGCTCGAATAATTTTGTTTCTCTTAATCTTGCTGATTCAACAACGGTTATTGAAGGAACGTATACGCCTACCGATCTTAAGCCGACTGCTGGCAACAAGTATGAGGTTGAAGGCTATTTCTACGGCTATTCTTCCTCTTCGGCCTATGCCGCTTTCGCTCTCACGAAATTGACTCAAGTTTTTGATCCAGTTACTTCCATTACCGTTAAAGCGGCAGGGGATGCGACTTGGACTCGTGTTGGCGAGACGCTCGCCTTAAGCGCTACGATTGCGCCGGTTACCGCTGATCCAGAATTGCTTTGGTCCAGCAGCGATACCGCGAAAGCCGACATTGATGTGAATGGCAAAATCACCGGCAAAGCGGTGGCAACGGGGGTCGTCTTTACCGCCACCTCTAAGAGCGATTCAACAAAATCTGGTTCTATTACCCTTGATATCCACGCTGAAAATAAGAATCCGGTAACTCAGCTTGACGTCTTTGAGGGCGCCAGTTATAGCCTTCCGGTTGGAAGAACTCGAACCTTTACCGCCAATGTTTTGCCAGCGGAAGCCACGCAGGATATCACCTGGTCCACGAGCGACGAGAAGATTGCTAAGGTGAGTGCAACGGGTCTTGTGACGCCGATTGCAGCTGGAAGCGCGACCATTACGGCTACTACAGTTGGCTTTGATAAGAATGACCAACCGCTCACTAAAACTATTGCTTTGACCGTTACAGATACCGCTGAGACGGTCGAAACTACGATTAAAGACGCCTTGGATTTGACCGAAGCTTGCAAGAACAGCACCGAGAATGATGAGCGTTTCTTCAAAGTTACTGGTCTTCTTGAAAAAGTTTCGTTCGTTGACGGCAAAGCCGCCACTTGTTATATCACTGACCTCGATGCTCAAACATCGGTTCGGATTGTTGGCGCGACTGCCTCGGCCTCGAGCTTGGCCTATAGCGCGACCACAGGCAAAATTGCCTTTACGGATCCTCTGACCTCGGGAACCGATCTCACTGGTTATGCCGATGAGCAAAAGGTTACTTTCGTCGGCCAGGCCTTCCGCGGGGATGATGGAGTTGCCGCACTTCGTGGTTATTTCGTTTCCCATGAAGCTTCCACCCAGAAATATTCGGCTTCGGTGATTGAAAGCGAATATGGAACGGCGACGCTGAGTGCTTCGACTGATCTGAAGTATGGCTCGTATGTTACTTTGACTGCCACGCCAAATGCCGGTTATGAAACCAAGATTGTCTACTTGGTTGATGGCACGGGCATGAAGAATAACTGCGCTGGAGATCCTGCAAAACCCAATGTTTGGTTATTCCCGGTCGGTATGGTCAATAAGCTGCTGGTTGTTTTTGGGCCAACTACTGATACGACGTTAGAGTTGAATACGACGGCTCTTAACCTCGGATCCAGTTATGCGAGTGGTACCCAAAGCATTCGTCTCTCTGGTTCTTGGTACGATATTGATTTTAAGGATTGCGCGAATCGCTCAACCGGCATCATGATGACCTCTCGTCCGTCCTTCATCTATAACGCAACCGCGCTCCCGGGCTATATTACTAAAGTCCAGCTCGTTTGGAATGCGGCTTCTACTGCAGGCGTTAAGAATATGGTTTTCTCCGTTGGCAACCAATCCGCGATTTCTACCGTGAGCACGGATAAGGCTAATGCCTTCGGAACGGAAACGACGGAGCTTAGTTTTGATGCCTCTTACCAGTACACATACTTCCAGCTCGCCCATTTGAGTTCAGTTGGAAGCGATATGTATATTGACAGCATTACTCTGACGTTTACTCCGAATGTTTAATCTCTTGTTTTCGACTCACTTAGCCCCCCATCTTTTGATGGGGGTTTTGGGTTATGGATACTTTTAGAATTCAACCAGCAAAAGAAAGTGACAGGGAGGCGGTTTTGTCTTTATATTCTGCTGCGCGCATTTTCATGCGAAATCATGGAAACCCAACCCAATGGGCTGTCGGAGCTCCGAATAGCGAAAGCTTTACCAAGGATTTAAAAAATGAAGCTTCCTATGTCGTGGTGGAATCAGGGGAAATCATTGGAACCTTTGCTCTATATCATCGGGATGAAAACTATCTTAATATCCATGGAAACTGGATTAATAATGAGCCTTATGCAGCCATCCACCGAATAGCCTCCATTCGTAAAGGCGTCGGGACGTTTATTCTCCAAGCCATTTGCGGTCAATATAAGAATGTTCGCATCGATACCCATAAGGACAATATTCCTATGCAGAATTTGCTGAAGAAAATGGGCTTTGTGCATTGTGGGACCATTCTGCTCCTCAACAAGGACAATTCGCCGCGTGAAGCCTATATGAAAGTCAACTCTCTTTAGATTGTGAGTGCGGTGGCCTCTCGCTATAATAAGCAGGCCGCAATCCACTGATCCATTAGCGCAGTGGTCAGAGCGAGCGATTTATAATCGCTAGGTCCCAGGTTCAAACCCTGGATGGATCACCAGCAATACGGAGGCGTACCCAAGCGGTTTAAGGGATCGGTCTTGAAAACCGACAGTGGGGTTATGCTCCAGCCCGAGTTCGAATCTCGGCGCCTCCGCCAATTTGTGCTTATATTAACTTGGTTTTAAAGCCAAGGCTATTCAAGAAATAGACTGCCGATTGTAAAATTTTATTATGCTTTTTGCTCTTTTTGCTTTAGTCTCTGCGACCTTTCGCGCTTGAGCGAATTCGAAAGCTGTGCCAAATGATTTGTGCCATTTCCAGATTTTTTCATATCTTGGGGAGGGATGGGAACTCTTTATTGGTCTCATTATTTCGGATGGGTCTCCAGTTTGTACGATTGCGGAACCCGCCTTCATTCGTAACTGCATGGGAAATGATCAATGTTTCAAAGACCTCTCCAGTGTGTCGTTTCACTTATCCAAAAAATGAGAAAACATTTCTTTTCCTTCGTTTCAAAACTTGCTCCATATCACGCACGCGCGTATTATTACCGAGAAAAGCAAAATCAGAATAATCTGGCGACGCAAAGCTATAGGGTCCCCGGTGGGGATAGCCAGCTACCACGCTAAAGAAGCGCAAGTTCTTCTTTGACTCTGTAGTGGCTATGAAGAGAAAAACAGCTTTTATGGTAGGCCTGTGGTCGTTACTGGTTTCCACCTTGGCTTTTTGCACTGCCACTTTGGCTTGGATCAATTATCAAAAGATGTTCTCCGTCACTCAAGTGATTTCCGGGGATCTCGCGTTTTAGAATCTTTCAACAACTGTTTATCGTTATGAATACCCGACCTTCAGTGGCTCGGACATCATTGACTACACTGGTAACGGCACGGTTACCGCCAACACTTTGACCACGGATGCCCACACTTATTCGATGAATAAGTTCGATCCGACTTTTATTACTTTGGCCCATGGAGGTTCCGTTACTCAAGAGTATATCGATGAACTTAATACCAATCTTGTGCTCAAAATGAGTTTTGATTTGTCCTACAGCACACCGGTTGATTGGTATATGGCTCTCGTTCAAAACGCTTCTTACACACCCTATGTTGATACCGATGGAATCCAGCATTATGGGATTTCAAATTATCTTAATTATGTTGGCCTGACTACCGATGTTTTTAATTCCTTAAGCACCGACAAAACAGATGAGAATGAAATTGTTTTTTATAAGGTAAAATCCTACGCGCTTCAGACCGCATCATCCAATTTTAGTGCCGGGACCTCTTTGACTTTTTTCAATTCTTCCATAACCGATCGCCCAGCCCAGCAAGCTACAAAAACGATCACGGTCTATTTCAATGTTGACTATGATGCCGTGCTTTCTTTGCCGTTCTTTCAGGCAAGCACGATCGGCGATCTTTCCTTCATTTGGTCAACGATTAATCCGAACCCTGTTAATGGAGGCGTTGGCATTTGGAGCGATAATGCCTCTTCTTGTTTGACGAGTGTGACAGCTCCGAACTCGATCGTTTCGATCGGGAACTACGCTTTCACGACATGCACGCTTTTGACCCAATTCGGCAATGGGACGGATTATACCTTCCCGACTTCACTCAAGAGTTTGGGCGCTTCCGCCTTTACTTATAGTGGCCTTCTCAAGGCTTATCTTCCGAGTGTCACTTCGATCAACGCCGAAAATCCGTTCTTGGGTTGCTTCCAGCTCGCGGTTCTTCAAATCAATAGTGATGCCACCTCGAGCGGCCAAACATACTACAGCAACCAAAACAACATTTACAAAGCCTCCGGGAATAACAAATATAACGAACTCGTTTTGGGCGCTGATGGCGCTTCGAGCTTCAATGGTTCGACCACTGACACCATCGCTTGGGGTTGCACGATCATCGATTCCAAGGCTTATCGCGGCCAGCGTAAGGTTACCGCGATTGAGATTCCTTACACCGTCACGAAAGTCGGCTCCTATTTCATGGATTCGATCGGCAGTGGCATTGATGCTTCCGGCGTCAATGGCTCGAACGCTTTGACCAGCGTTCGCTTCTATACCAATAACACGGGGACATACCCCATTTCGCGTTGCACGACTTTGGATGATATCGCTTTCTGGGGCTGCACCAAATTGGTGACGATGGAATTCCCGTCTTCTCTTCCCAAAATTGGAAAGCAAACTTTCATGAACTGTTCGGCGTTGGCTTATTGTCCGACAACTTCGACCGGTACGGGGACTTCCGGGCTTCTGGATTTATCCGGAACTTCGATTTCTTCGATTGGGAGCCAGGGCTTTCAATCCTGTTCTTCTTTGACGAAAATCGTTCTCCCGTCTTCTTTAACGACCATCAACGGGTCGGTATTCAACGCTTGCAGCAGCGTCACTAGCGTGACCCTCGGCTCCTCAACGACGAACATCGGGGATAGTTCTTTTGGTGGCTGCTCTTCTTTGGCGAGCATCACTCTTCCTTCGACAGCCACCACGGTTTCGGATAATGCTTTTAGCGGCGACACTTCTCTCACAAGCGCGATTTTATCGAGTTCCTTAACTTCGCTTGGAAGCAACGCGTTCAATGGCGACACTTCGCTTACGACGGTGACTTTTAACAATGATCAAACGACGGCCGTTACCTTGACGGGTTCGACCTTCAATGGCTGCACCAGTCTAACCTCGATTGTCTTGCCAAAAGGCGTGAACTGCACCAGTACGGCCTTCTGGGGCTGTTCCGGTTTAGCCGATGCTAGTGCGGCGGATGGAACTCTCAAAGGCGTTTTCCTCAATATGACCGGCACGGAATACAGCGATTCGACTGTCTATGGCTCAGCCTTGCCCCAAGGATGGAACTATTACCAGGATGGAACGGCTTTGACTTATGCCTGCCACGCGACCACGGCAGCTGAAGCCACCTGCTCGGTGGATACGAGCATGAAGTAGTGGCATTATGTCGGGGGTGTCCCGACTTTGGGATATGGAACGGATTCCTGAGGAATGATGCTATTTTATGGAAAGGAAAGGAGGCATAAAAACATGATCAAAGACAAAAGCTATTATCGGAAAAAGACCGTGATTTTGACGTTCATTTATTCTTTGTCGGTTTTGGCTTTGGGAACTAGTGCTTATGCCTCTTTGGCTTGGTTTACTTCTCAGCGGGAGGTCGAAGTCAATTTTAGTTCGATGATGTTGGGGGACGGCTTTTCCGCGACCATAAAATACCTTTCCTATAATTCTCAGAGTGAAGATGGCAAAACGTATTATCACGGATATCGAAAGAGCGATATTGGATCTCTCGACTCGAATTTTTCTTATTCTACAAACTTTTTGAGCGTGGATAGCCTTGGCATCGACGGGCCTTTGGGCAATCGCTATTTCGCCCCCTTATATGCATCCACCTATTGCTTTGAAGTGAAATATGACGGGGGACCGATATCATTTAGAGTATTGCTTTCAGCCTTTTCCTCCCCGGCTTCCGCCACGGAGTATAGCGATTCTCTATCGTCTTATATCTCTCTTTCTGAAGCCATTAATGTTTATACCGGCTATTCCGATGGAACGAATTTGGATGCTGATGCAAAAGCGTTTCTTGAGGCTTCAACGGGTGATGGTGCGACCGATCGTTTTAATCATACGGGGACCTCTTTGGCAGAGAATGAAACGGATTCCTGGAATCCTACTTCGTCGATGAGCATCACGACCGGCGGGACGGGTTATTTCTTTGTCACCGAATATTTCTCAAATGATTCATCCACATTCTATTCTCCAGTGGACAATAGTGCGAATCATTGGGTGCACGACGTTAACGGCACGAGCGATCCTTATCAGGGTCTATCCATTTCCCTCAATGGAGTTGTGGTTGATTTGGCTTCATGAGCCTTGAACGTTTTTGAAGAACCCTCTGTCTTGGGCGGTCTTTCTAGAGAAGGTAGGGGCTTCTCCAGGATTGCTTTTTGTCGTAAAATGCGCCACGATTATGGCGTTATGGGACGGAAGGCCATTCTAAACGCCGATCAAAAAATCATTGATGCGGCAATTGAGGTTGGGGGCACTTCGAACGCAAACGTTCTCTTTTCGACAGTAGATATCGCCCAGAAAGCGGGCGTTTCCGAATTCGTTGTCTTTTCGCGGTTCCAAAATAAAGAAGGTCTTCTTTATCGGGCTTTGGCCGAAGCAACCCGGCGCCGGAGCGAAGAATTCGCTCGACTTGTCGCTCTCCATCTCCCTTTTGAAAAAGTGACAGAGGGGCTAGAAAGGTATTTGATCAATCATCCGACCGAGACCATGTTCTTAATCAACTACGGCGAGAGCGTGCCGAAGATCGCCGGGTTTAACGCCTTGCATGAAGCCTTCATCAAAAACTGCAAAAAAGATATGCATCTTTTCGATGATTATTACGCTTTTCCAGACGAGGAAACCCAATTGATCGCCTACACCTCTTATATCCGAAACGTCCTTTATGATGCCCAATTCGTTTTGAGCGGATTCGAGGAATTCGATGAGCATTACGCCCAAGTGGCGAGCAGTTTGCTTTGCTCGGGATTGATTGAGGAGAAGCCCCATGCCTAAGCCTTTCGAGGAAAATATCGACGAAAAGATCATGAAGGCAACCCTTCATGAATGCGCAACCCACCCCGCCAACCGTTTTTCGACCCGGGATATCGCGAAAGCCTGCGGGATCTCGGAGTTCGTGATCTTTGATCATTTCAAAACCAAGGATCTTTTGATTGCCAAGGTGGATGAGTATATCTCGATCCCCTTCAATGCCGCGATTATCGAAGCGGCCAAGTCGAGTGTGCACTTTTTCGAATTTTTCTCGAAGATGCTGGATTACATGATCGCCCATCCCGAGGCGAACGCCTTTGCCATCAACTATTGCCGGGTCTTCCCTCGCTACGAGAAAGACGTGAATTATGATGAATTCAAAGCCAACGTCCTCAAGATGCTCGAAACGATCGCTCCTTATTTTCCTTTGGCCCACCCTGAGGATCGTTTCACCCTTTGGGCGCGGTTCAACCGCGAACTTCTTTGCTACGCCGAGCTCTTCCTCGAGAAGAAAGTGGAAGACACCCCGGAGAATAGAAAGACGATGTCGGACTTCCTCTATCGGGGTCTCGCTCCCTACCAGAAGCAGGGGAAGGAAAGCGTTTAGTCCTATCGCTTCTCGATTTAGCGAGTAAAATAGGAACAAGGAAATTTCCGTCATGATTGTTAAAAATCTTAGCGAATTGGATACCTTCATGCCGTATTTGATTTCTTCGCCGGATGGCGAAGAGGTTTTCTACGCGGTGGCCTCAGGCACTGACTTCGGAAGCAATGCTTTCGAATATCTTTGCGGAAATGAGCCTTCGCTTGCCTTGCCTCGCAAAGAATTGACCTTCGATTTCCTGCTTTCGTCCCGCAACAACTTCCTGAATCTTGAAAAATTCTTCGGCAAAGCCGAGATTTTTCATAATATCCGCGCGATGGAGTCTAAGCGGGGGTCTTTTTGCTTTGAGTTCCCCTTTGTTTCCGGAAATAAGCGGTCTTTGTATGCCTGCTCGGTCTATTCTTGGCCTGAAAGGAAGGCCTATATCGTTTGTTTACGGCGCTTAAAGCTCTTAGAGCGCTACCTTTCCGAATATTCCGATAAGACCCGTCACGATTTCACGACCGCTTTGCTGAATAAGGAAAGCTGCCTTTCTGCAGTGAACGCGATTAAGAGCACCGACAAGGTCATGATGGTCTTCACCGATCTCAATAACTTCAAGTTGGTGAACGATGTCTATGGCCATATCATGGGGGATAAGATCCTCCGGGCTTTCGCCGATTGCTTAGTCGAAGCCAAGCCTCAAGATGCTCATGTCTACCGTTTCGGCGGCGATGAGTTTATTTGCATTCTCCCCAATTTTGACGAAGAAAAAACCGCGGAATGGCTTAAAGGCCGGGAAGAAGCTTTCTGCAATGGGGGCAACTTCGGCCTCCCAGTGTCCTTCAGCGCCGGTTGTTGTGCGATGTCGCCAGAAATCAAGGCCCCGCTTTATCTCATCCGTTGCTCCGATAAGGCGATGTATATGGCCAAAAAGAAAGATGTGCCTTTCTACATCCTGAGCGAAAAAGAGACGATGAAAACGATCGAAGACGACCAGAACAACATGTAATCAAAAAGAAGGGCCGATGGTTGGTTCTTCTTTTTTTTAAGGAAAAATCCCCCGCATATCCTATTGGGGATAGCGGGGGATATCAGATCGAATCAGAGAGCAATGAAGTTCAAGGATGCGTTAATTTCGCCACCTTGAGCGTCGTTGTTTGTCGCATAGAAGGTGCCTTCGGCCCATAATGCAAACTCAGCGTTTGTAGAGCCTCCGGCATCAACGTGCAACAACCGCTGTCCCGCAATCGCTGTCGCTGGAACGGCAGACAAGTGGGAGAACGAACCCACATGGAACGTTTCTTTGGCAGGATTGAGGAGCGAATAACCCGTGACCCCATAGACTCCTTTGGTGTCAGCTGAGTTCTTCGCTAAGTATGTATAGTCAAGATAAGTAGAGTTCGACGTGGTTTCAACAGGCTGCCACGTGCTCAACAGATTTTGATGTCCATCGTCCCAGACCGCAACTCGGGTGGTAAGAGCAGCCTGGTTGTTTTTGGCTTGTTGGGCTTCACGAGCAGCCTTTGCTTCGGCAGTTTCGTTATCAGGAGTCGCGATTGTCACCGGAGTGACAGCCGTTTGATCCTGAAAATAAATGTCGAAAGCCGTTTGGCCGCTGTTTTTGAAGGTTACGCCAAAGCGAATGTAATAGGTTTTCGTTGAAGTGTTTGTTACTTGATTGATCGAGTCCGCTCTTTCTTCGGCGGCAGAAGCGTCTAGTGCCCAGGTGGGTTTATAGAAGCTAACGCCGTCTCCAGAAACATCGGTGATCGTATTCGTAACAGCAGTAATATCGAATCCTTTTGCACTCGGAGTGGAGGTCGCTGGCAAGGAGCCACTATCAGAAAGACGATGGTAGCTGATTTCCAAAGAACTTCCTTCACCAGTAAGACTCGTGTTTGTGATATTCACTTGCGCCGAGCGAGAAACCCGAAACCAGGCATAGGTTGCCGTTACGCCGACACCTAAAGTGACGGCCAAAATGGATCCTAAAGCCAAAATGACTTGATTACCTTTTTTCATGATTCCTCCTTTCTTTCTTGTCGTCTAGATCTAGAACAGAATCCTAGGCGATTATTTGGGGACCTCGTAGAATGCGGGGTCCCCAACAAATTGAGTAAAAGGAAGGATCAGACCAAGGCGGAGAAGCCAAGAGTCATCTTGACGGTGCCTTGTTTGGCATCATCGGTGCAAGCGCGAGAAGCGCCATCGATCCAAATGCGAACAAGAATCTTGTAAGTGTCTTTGCCGGCGAGAGCGCTCGGAGTAACGCATTGAGCAGTCTTCTCAGCTTCGGTCAAAGTGCTAACAACGGTGAGCGGAGTGCCATGAAGAGTATGGCCCGTCTTCACCTTGTCCATGTCACCGATCGAATAATCAGCCAAACCATAAGCCGGATTCGTATAAGAACCAGCGGTAGTGTTATTGGCACTCGTGGCACCCGCTGCGTCTACATTATCGACGAAGTTGTAGTGATAAGGATGAACGGTGTCGGTGGTCTCCGACTCTTGGTTGGCATCCCAAAGCGTAAGAAGCGTAGCGTTGGTCGCGTTAGTATCAACGGTGTAGAAGCCAACACGCATAGCCTTTGCGGCACGAACGTCTTTGTCGTTCGTGGAGTCAGCCGCCTCGATCTTCGAGTTCTCATTCAAATAGACTTTGAAGTTTTCAGTTGAGGCATTGCCTTGCTCGCCATCGTTGGTGAAGGTGATGTAGAATTCGCGGTAATAAAGGACAGAAGCGGAATTCGCGACGTGGGCTCTCATCCCTTGCGCGACCGTGCCTTGGTTAGTAGCACCCCAGATCGGCTGATAGAAATCGTTGCCGCTATCCGTGGATGAGATTTCACCAGTGCCGCTGACATCGACCGTATAACCGCTGCCAACAATAGTGTCGTTATAAGAGGAACCGGAGGATCTCGTAATAGAGACACCGCCGTAATCTCCTTTAGTGGTAGCGTTGGCAATAAGAGCGCCGGAAGGCGAATTAACAGAAATGTTGCTCACCGACATGGTGGCAGTACGGCTGGTTGTGAACCAAGCATAGGATGAAGTGGCCGCAACGGCAGCCGAAACAGCGACAATCGAGGATAAACCAAGAATGATTTTGGATTTGCTATTCATAAAAAATGAATCCTTTCAATAATAAGACATAAGTCTCATTGTTGCGATGGATTCTAGTGGTTTTAGTAACGTCGCACTACAAATTGGGCAATGCTTAGTTCACTCGATTTGGGCAAATCTTCGATTTCTAAGCAAAAACATTATATAAAATTCACATTGAATTGCAACTTTTTCTTAATTTTAGTAATTCGATGGGCACGAAGAAAAATGAATATCTACCTAAATCTGGTGATAAAAAATAGGCTTTAGTTTTTTCCGCTTTTTTGAATTGGGCAGCCGAGCCATTATATCTATTATGGTTTTTCTTGAGAATATGATAGAATATCCCCGATAAAGCGAAGAAAAGCATCATTGTATGGACAAGAAAAAGAAAACCCTGTTTATCGTCTTGGGTATCGTTGAAGTGGCGATTCTCATATTTAGCTTAGTTATTTCGATCATTGTTTCATCGACCATTAAGCCTGATAAAACATCAAATCTTAATGCGAATGGTCAGTTTATCGGGACTCTTCAAAATTCTCCGGTTCTCTTTTTTTGCGCCATTCTGCTTCCGGTTTTGATCATTTTCCTTGGTGATGGTGCTTACTTAATTGTTTATGCCAGTAAAAAACAAATGGCCATTGGCGATGCCGAGAAACAAACTATTGAAGATGAGGCGAAGCGCCAGGCGCGTGAAGAAGTTCTAAAAGAGATGAAAGCTGAACAGTCTGCACAAAAAGAACAAACGGAAAAACCTTCGGAGATTAAGCCGGAAGAACCTAAGAAATAGGATTTCCTTGGTTAAGAGAGGGCGGTGGCGAACCGCTTTTTTCTTTGTTTGCGCGCGTATACGTGCACGTCAATACTTGACATTAGCGCGAGAAACCCTTATTGTATTGCTGTCAAAAGCAAAGCTAGAGAAATCTAGTGACGCAAAACTACAAGGGCCTTCGCAAGATGGTAGCCAGTTGCCAGGAACAAAGAAACAGACTATCTTTGTGGGCAACTTAGCTAGCATCGTTTTTTGTTCCTTAGGGCTTGTCGATTGACGATAGTGCCCCGATCATCGTGTTCTAATGGTAAACGAAAGTTTGATCGGAGCTATGCGTCAGGGATAAGTTATTTTTACTATCCCACCACATAGGATGTCGGTCCTTTTCAAGGAGGCCTTTGATGGCGGAGCCAACGCGACCACAGTTTCAAAGTTATCAACGCAAGAAACGCAGAAGAATAGCGTGGATTGTTTTTGGTATATCTGGAACGGGTGTCGCCATTCTCACCATTATCGCCTTCATCGGACAGATTTCCGGTAATTTCACCATCAAGTTGAACCAAGAGGAAGCCCATTTGGGCCTTTCTGCCGACGATGGGTTCACCAATCAAACGACTTATTTAACGGCCGCTGGCCTTCCGAATGGCTATCAGTGGTCGGCTGATGATCTCCCCGATTCGGAAGTTGCGGATAGCAACACCGGCGGAGACAAGAGCGCTGATATCAAAGATGAAACCGGGAAGGTTCTTTACCAAAAATACTTCGGCATGACCTTCTTTATGAAGAACTTTGCCCCTCAAACGGCAGCGTTCCACGTTTCTCTTAATATCGATGACTATACGACCCCATCAAACCAAGCTACGTCCTTACTTGAATCTTTGCGCGTGCGCGTGTATGAGAACATCTTCACCGGTACGACGGAGACTCATAATTGCGAGACTTACGCTTTGACAGCCGCGCAAAAGAACTGGTTTACTTTGGCCGACGGAACGACGGAAACACGTGAATGCATTGGCAAGAAAGTTACTGCTGATGACGGAACGCGGACTCCGGCTGCAAAGAAGGATATCAATAATGGCTTTGCTACCAATTTTGAATCCAACCAAACCGTCTTTGGTCGGGACTATAACACGATGAAATCTGAGATGATCCTTCGTTATTCTGTCCAGATGTGGATTGAAGGCGATGATCCGGAAGCCCAAGGCATTCAGCCCATCGGTTCATCGATCACGCTGTCGATGCACTTTAGCAGTATCTGATTTTTTTCGTATAAAGGAGTTTATGCCGAATTCCAAACGCCTAGATCAAAAATCCAATCGCACCACACGTTCAGCTCTTTTCTGGGGCGGCGTGGCTGTTTTGGCTTTTAGCTTCTCTGTTTTGGCAACTGGCACCTACGCTTGGTATCGCTTAGCTGATTTGCTGATCGTCGACAATATAGCGATTCAATACAGCGGAAGCCAAGATTTTAAAATCGGCATGAAAGACTCGATTGGATCGATTGTTTATCCGAATTACGGAGATTCCAATGATCAAATTCTTGATAACTCCGTTTTGAAGCAATACAGCGATTTCACCGGGACAGAGGCTTTGAAACCCGTTTCGGGGATGTACCAGGACCTATGGCAAAATTCTTCGACGGCATTTCAGACGACGGTTCCAACGTTTCGGACCGGTTTCTTCGGTGCGACTAACACCCGTCAAGCGGATTTGGCTGCTCGAAGCAGTTATCTTCAATTTGAGTTCTATTTCTATTGCGATCGCGACGTCTATGTTTTCTTGGCGGATTCGACAACGTTAACCGCCAATCACGATGATAATCAAACCATCGCCAATTCAACCGGGCTTTCTGTTGATGATTTAGACAAAGTAGCTCAATGTTCGCGCGTATCTTTCTATTCTGACTTGGGTTATACCATTTGGGAGCCAAACGTGGCAAAAAGCACGGAAACTCCCTATGCCGGAAGGCTGAATTTGACGGATGATGATTATTATTATGACACCGCGAATGGCAAAGAAATTCTTTTTGGGGAATATTCTTGCGACCATTTGGTCTATGATGAAGCAGGCCGTTCTACTTCAATGACAGGGAAAGGGACGGCATTTGATGCCAAGAGCGATCCTTCTGCTGAACCCCTTGATATTGCAAAATCCATTACGGATGGCGGCTTGGTGATCAAGAATGAGGAAGCCTACCCTCTCTCGACTTTGGACGATATGGAAACAACTGATCATGCCTTGGCCTATTGTCCAATGGGAACCGCGACGAGAGTCATCGTTTCCCTTTATGTCGAAGGCTGGGATCGAGATACAACCGAAACGGTCAGCAACGCGAAGTTTAGTTTGAATTTGGCATTCACCGGACTCTTGAAGTCCAAGGAGTAAAGAAAATGAGCAAATACTTCCAATTTCTTCAAAAATGGTTGATTGCCTTTTTCACAAATCTGGGTGAATGGTTTAATGCGCGTTGGGCCGAGCCGTGGGCTCCCGTCCCGGGAGAATTCAACGATTACAATGATCTTTTGAATGCCTATAAAGCCGATTTTGGAGGCTGGGGCTGGTTTTTCTTCGTTCTTTTCGCGATCTTAGGCGTTGCCTTTATAGCCTCGATTCTCTTTTTGATTTATTGGCTGGTCCGAAAATACATCAAGTTCTACAAAACCGAAGTCGACAAAGACCATTTGCGTGACGAAGTCGAAAAATTGAACATCGAACTTTATAACACGATTCAGGAAAAGAACCGCGTTTTGGCGCTTCAGGTCGACCAATTAGGACTGAAGAAACCCGAAGATGTTGCGGCGGCTGCCAATGGTGAAAAGACCGAGCAAAAGCCGGCCGAAGACGAAAATGTCCGCTTCCCGCGTTTAATTGCGGTCGACCGGAAATATCAGAATTTGGACACCAATATCACCCTCTCGGGCGAAAAGGATATTTCCCTCGATGATCTTTGCAAACGCTTCCGTTTATTTGCCGCTTCGCAATTAGGGCTTTATTACACCCCCGAAACCATCCGGGCGCTTTTTGCTTCCATGGGCGCCAGCAAGATCATCATTCTCGAAGGCATCTCCGGCACCGGCAAGACTTCTATGCCGTACGCCTTGGGCCGTTTCTTCCAGAACCCGGCCACGATTTGCTCGGTTCAGCCGTCTTGGCGCGATCGCTCCGAACTTTTGGGCTTCTACAATGAATTCACCAAGAAATTCTCGGAAACCGATTTCTTGCGCGCCGTTTATGAGGCGACCTACCGCCAGGATCCGAACATCATCGTCCTCGATGAGTTGAACTTGGCCCGTATCGAGTATTACTTCGCCGAGTTCCTGTCCATCATGGAAATGCCGAACGTCTCCGAATGGAACATCGACCTCATCGCCGCGCCGCAGCCCGATGATCCGAAGCACATCAAAGATGGCAAACTCCTCATTCCGCAGAACATTTGGTTCGTCGGCACCGCGAATAACGATGACTCGACCTTCACGATCACCGATAAGGTCTACGATCGTGCCATGTCCATCTTCTTCGATAATAAGGGCATTCCTTTCGATTACGAATTTACCGAGAGCATCTCGATGCCGTATGACTATCTCGAGAAACTCTTCCTCCAAGCCAAGACCAACTATCCGATTTCGTCCTCGGTCTTAGCCAAGTTCAGCGATCTTGATAGCTTCGTCATCTCAAAATTCCACCTCGCCTTCGGCAACCGTATCGTCAAGCAGATGAAGGACTTTGTTCCGTGCTATGTCGCCTGCGGTGGCACCGAGCTTCAGGCCGTGGACTATATCTTCTGCAACAAGATTCTCAAGAAGTTCGAGACTTTGAATATCGCCTTCCTTCGTGATGAGCTCAATGAGCTTGATGGCAAACTCACCAAGCTTTTCGGCAAGAACGAATTCAAGATGTCGCGGGCTAAGATTCAACTTCTGATCAAGATCAACGGATGAGGCAACTATGGCGAAATCGAAGCTGCTCACCCTGCAAAAAACTTACAAAAAGCGGATCGATTCGCTGATTTCGTCTCACCAAAATTTCGGTAATTTGGTCTCTCTTCTTCAGCATTCGGACGACAATTACGTCGCCCAGAAGCGCCGGGAAGAAAACAAGATCTACGATGAGCAATGGATCCTTTCCCTCGAACGGGGCTTTGAGGCGATCGATACGATCGTCAAGAACCCGCGCACGTTCATCAAGGAAGACGCCCAGGTCGTTTTGGCGGGCTTAGCCAAGAAGATAACCTCTCAATCGGTTCGCAATTTGGCAATGCACAGCGAATATGTCCGTGACATCGATAAAGATGGCATGGTCACGCCGGATAAGATTCTTTCGATTTCGACCGAAGAGGATTTCCAGATCTACGAAAACCGCTTCGTGATGACCCTCATCAAAAAGCTGGTCATCTTCATCGAACGCCGTTATAAGTTCATCAAAGACCATGGCGAAACCACCGACTCGGATGTTCTTTTGATCCATAACGTCACCCTGATCGATGGGGTTACCTATGAATGCGATAACCGGATCAAGGTTTCCCGCCCTTCTGATGATAATGGCCAAAAGGAGCACAACGCCGAACTTTTGGCGAAAATCCTGCGCCTTCGCGACCGCGCTTCGTACTACCTCCATTGCCCCTTTATGCGGAAAATGGTGGGCGCCAAGCCAGTCCATAACCCCCTTTCGATGACTAACATGCTGGTCAAGAGCCCGGCCTACCATAAGGCCTATGAGCTTTGGAAGTTCATCGACTCCTATGAGAAACTGGGCATTACCTATTCCGTCAAGGAAACCAACCAGGAATTCGACGATACCTATTACCAAGAGATTTATGGTCTGGTGATGGGGGATATTCTGACCCTCAATTCGCACCAGATCGACACGACCGAAGTGGCCGCTTCGCTTTCGAAGAAGAAGATTTTGACCCCGCGGGTCATGCTTTCGCTCGATGACGAGACCTTCCTCGATGGGAAGTTCACCTATCACGAGTTCCCGCAGCCGGATGACAACAAGAAGCGGGAAAAGGGCACGATGGCCCCGACCAAAGAAGATGTCGAGAAGATCAAATTGGCCGAGCAGAAGCGGCTTTTCGACGAACGGAAGAAAGCCGAGGAAATCGCTGCCAAACAAGCCGAATACAAACGGAAGCAAGAGCAGAAGGAAGCGGTCGCCGCCGCGGCGAAACGCAAGAAGCTCGAAGCCCAGCTCGCCAAGATCATCGCAGCTCAGCAGGCTTTGGCCAAGAAGATGGAGGCCGAACGGCTCGCCAAAGAAAAGGCAGCCGCCGAGAAGGCACGCCAGGAGCAGATCAAGCTCGAGGCCCAGCTTTTGGAGAAGACCCGACAAGGGGTCAAACGCGAAGCTTCGGAGGATAAGGAACTCGATGCCGCCGAATTGGCCAAACTCGAAAAAGCCAAGCAAAAGGCCATCGCTTTGGAAGCCAAGCGGGCTGCCGAAGAGGAAGCGCATCGTAAAGAAGAGGAAGCCTTGGCTGCCCAGCAGGCGGCGGAACAGGCTGCTTTGGAAGCCGCCCTCAAGGATGCTCAACAACGCGAGGAAGCCATGAAAGCCTCGGCTGAACAAGCGGCTGTGGTGGCCAAAGACCACGCCCTCCGTCTCCAGAAGGTCAAGAAGATGAAGTTCGTGCCGATCATCGATAGCGACCACGCCCCGAAGACTTTTGGCGTTTCGAATCCGAAAAAACATGTCAAACTTGCGCCGGTTCTCGATAGCGACAAACTGCGGGAGAAGGATAAAAAATGAGCGAAGTTATTGCTCAAAAAAAGAAAAAGCCCGTTCGAAAGATCGTTTCGAATGTTCTTTCGTGGTTTTTTGGTGCTCTCGTTGTTTTGCTCTTAGGTTGTCAGGTGATTATGCTTACCTCCTCAACGTACCGCAATTTCCAAGTGCCTTCTTTATTCGGCTATTCTTTCATGAAAGTGTTGACGAATTCCATGGAAGGCGATAACCCCGATTCTTTGCCAACAAATACCGGCGTCGTTATGCGTCAAACTGCTGCAAAAGAAATCAAAGTCCATGATGTCATCACTTTTAAAAGCGATTATCTCTCTAGCAAAGCTGGCGGGACGATCGTGGTGTCTCACCGCGTTTCGGAAATCATGGTGTATCCGAGCGAAGAGGACGGAAATGGCAAGCTGAGTGTTTCTGTGTCAGAAGAATATTCCTCAAATAATGGTGCCACTTGGACGGCTTCGGATGGCCAAATGATGGACTTCAAAGGAGGAACCAACGTTCGAGTCCGCTCGATCGAAAAGCCTGAGGGTTCCGTTGTTTCTTATACAATTCCTTATTACACCGAAGGAAAAAATGGTCTTTATATGTTTTTCACCATCGGCGATAACCTCAATGCCGACACCTGCAAATACACTTCGACTGGGACTTGCACGATGTCTTATCGCGATACCATCAAAGAAGATCATGTCATTGGGAAAATCGTATACCATTCGGACACTTTGGGCTATTTCCTCGGTTTGGCTTTAAGCAGTTGGTTCGTTCCGGTTTGCTGTCTTGTTCCGCTTGCGATCATCGTGACCTTCAGCGCGATTGATTTGGTCAAAGAAGGACGCAATGAGGAAAAAGAAGAGGAACGGCAAATCCTTCTCGAAGCCAACAAGATGGGGGTCGACCCGAATGACGAACGTGCTTTTTACCTTTTTAGCGAGAAACAACGTTACAAAATCCAAGTGCGAAACGAACTTGAAAAGGCGAAAGCTGCTGAACGAAAACGAATCCTGAGAGAAATGAAGAAAAAGGGGAATGGCACTGCTACAATGGAGGTTAAGTCATGAGAAACAAAAAATTACTCTTCTACAACTGGTCGATTCTCATCTCTTTCGTCTTCCTTGGCTTCTTCATCGGCGGCGATCTCGGCCTTCTGATCATTCCGATTCGGGCTGGCAAGATCTCCACGACTTTCGCGGTGCTTTTCTTCCTGGATAACGTCTTCTCGATTGGTTTGATCGTTCTTTTGGCCTATCTCTTTGGCGAGAAGAAACGGATTCTTTCCGAACAGGCTTCCACCAAGGAATATTTCCAAAACGAGCACTTCGTCTATACCGAAACCGCCTTTACTCAGGCCTTGGCCCAAAAGGCGAAGCGCAAGAAGCTTAAGGGCGTGGTGGCTTGCGTTGGCATCAAGAACCTCAATAGCGAGATCCTTTCCCTTTATGGCGCGGATGCCGTCAAGGAGATCAACGAAATCGTCTTCCGCTGCATCTACGAGAAATGGGTTGATAAGCGGGATTATCTTTACGCCTTCAACATCCTCGATGATTTCTTGGTCTACAAGGATACCGAGGATCCTCAGATTTTCTATAAGGAACTGAAAGAGTTGTCGGATGAAATCACGGCGCGCTTAAAGGAACCTGGCAATTTGCCGGCTTGCCGTATTTTGATCGGTGCTTACCCGATCGTCGCCGGCGATAAGGCCGAGCAGATCGTTCAAAGGGCCGCCTTCGCTGAGAAGTTCAACCTTTCGACCCGTCTTTCGGATGAGGTCATGGTCTTCTCGAGCGACATGGTGGGGCAAAACGAGTCGAACCGCGATCTTTCTTACGAACTCAAACGGGCCCTCGACGAGGACCAGCTGGAGATTTACTATCAGCCAAAATACGACCTCAAGAGCGGAAAGTTCTTCGGGGCCGAGGCGCTCATTCGCTGGAAGCACCCGATCCGCGGCGTCCTTCCGCCGTCGCTCTTTATTCCTTTTGCCGAGAATAGTGGCAAGATCATCGAAATCGACCGTTACGTCTTCCGCCATGTCTGCCAAGACATCCAGAAGTGGGAGAACGCCGACAATCGTTTGCTCAAGATTTCGGTCAACCTTTCCCGCAAATCGGTCTATGACCCGGGACTTCTCGATTATTTCAAAGCCACGATGGACGAATACAAAGTCAATCCGCTTTTGATTGAGATCGAGCTCACCGAATCGGTGGCCGCCCGGGATACGATCTACGTCGCCGCCCTTCTTAAGAAGTTCAAGGCGATGGGCCTTTCGACCGCGATCGATGACTTCGGGGTCGGCTATTCCTCTTTCTCTTCGCTCAAGAAGATTCCTTTCGACACCCTCAAGATCGATAAAGGCTTCATTGATGATATCGAAATCGACAAGAAGGCACGGGACATGGTCCAGTGCGTCATCGACCTTGGCCACTCGCTCGAGATGTCGGTGATCGCCGAAGGCGTCCAGAGCGAAGCTCAGGTGGCGATTCTTCGCAAAATGGGCCTCGATTGGATCCAAGGCTTCTTCTATTCGAAGCCTTTGCCCAACTATGATTACATCAAATTCCTCGGGGACAACCCGTACGAAAAGAAGACGAAAGAGCGGAGGGCTAAAGCATGATCGCGATTTTGGGCGTGACATCGGACGATGTCCTTTATTTCAAGACCAAGATGACCCTTGAAGAGCAGGGGGGTATCTTCGGGGATATCCTTTATTACAAAGGCACCCTTTCCAAGCAAGACGTGGTCGTGGTGGCGATGGGCGAAACCTGCTACCTTTCGACCTTGGTAACCTCGCTCGTGATTTCCCGGTTTGAGCCTTATCTCATTTTCAATATCGGCACCGTGAGTTCGATTTCCTCGCAGCTTAAGCAAGGCGATATCTTCATTCCGGACCGTTATTACTTCGACCAAGTCGATTTCACCGCCAATCTTTTGGGCGAATACGGTCAGATTCCGGGGCATGGCGCCTTCATCGTCGCCGATGGCGAACTCAATTCGACCGTCGAATCGACGTCCTATCTTTTGACCAATCGTTATGTCCAGCGCGGCTATGTCCTTTCGGGCAATACCTTCTATATGGCCGAGGCTCCGGTTGAAGAAGACCGGAAGGCCCATTTCCTCAAGGTCGAGAATCTGATCGCCTATGATACCTCGAGCGCCGGCGTGGCCCTCGCTTGCCAGATGTCGAAGACGTCGCTCCTCACCATCAAAGCCGTCTCTTACCAGGTCGGTCGCGACGAGCAGAAGCTTAATTATCAGCGCAAAGGCTTGGAAGTCATGCCGATCATCGGCAAGATCATCACCAAGTTCCTGATCGAAAAAGAAAGCGAGTAAGGGGGATAGCATGGAACAAAGCAAAATCACCGACGAATCCTCAAAGGAATTCCTTTTAAAGAAACTGTGGCCGATCTTCATTGTTTTCGGTGTTCTTTTTATTTTCTCCGCGATCGTTTTCCCGATCTGCGTCGCTTATCATGCCGACGTCGTGCTTTATACCTTCGCGATTCTTGTTTCGCTTGGCCTCATCGTCACCATCTATTTGATGGTGCGGATGGTCTATAAGTATTCGAAAGAACTCCAAGGCTCGTTCAAAGTCATCGATGAGCAGCTCAACGATTTCTCGCGGGGCGACATCAAACTCTTAAGCCTGCACCATTATCTTCCGACCCTTGATAAGATTCAGGAGCGCCTCAATAGCGCGATTTCCCGTTACTCGGAGTACCGCTTGGTCTACGTAAGCCAGTCGACCGATGCCGTTCTCAAGGAAGCGATCGCCAGAGGCACCGTTCTGGCTTGGAATGATTTCACCGAGCACTTCTATAAAGAAGTTCAGAATAACCTTTCCTATCGTTCCGCCCTTTTGTTCATCCAATCCTTGGGCACTGACGCCAATAGCGCCAAGGTGATGAATGCCCTCCACGAGAAGATCTTGCTTTCCTTCCCGGGCGCGATCGTCGGCCAATACGACGAAAAGACTTTCGCGGTCTACGATTACTCGGTCGATAGCTTCATGTCGTTCGAGACCCTGTGCGAGCAATTCGTGGCCTCTTATAACCAGTTCAAAGTCTCGCCTTACGATGACCTCACGAGCATTTGTTATTGCAAACTCGGGGCCGTCATCTATCCGTATACCCCGCTCATCAACATGGTGGACGAAGGCTTGAGCGCCCTCGGCGAAAGCAAGGACGTCTCGGTTCATACCGGCGTCCGAAGCGTTTATTACCCGCATTCGATCCTTTCGGAAAACAACAAGCGCGTCATTTACCTCGCGACGATTGAGAACTTCGAAGCGGCCTTCGGCGAAGCCAACACTTACGCCGAGCAGCTTTCCGCCCTCAAGGATTTCGCCCGTTGGTTCGCCGTCTCGAGCGACTTCGAGGTCGGGGGACTCATGGTTTACCGGAGCGAGACGAAGAGCTATGAAATCGTGATGGAAGCCGGCAAGGAGCCGAAAAACAAATCGTTCTCTCGGCTCGGGACCTCGATTCCGGAAAAGGATATCGATCCTTTCTACGAAGCCGCCAAAAAGGATATGTCCTTCTCGGCTGCCTCGGTCGATGAGCTGCCGTCCGAGATGAGCAAATACCTGAATAACCTTGACGTGAAGAGCTTCTATTTCGGCGCGATCACCTATCAAGGTCAGAAACGGGGCTTCCTTTACTTCACGTCGAGTGCCAAACGGCCTTATTTCGCCCTTCTTTCGCGTGAGAACCTCAACCGTTACGCCGCGATGGCCTCCAGCTATATTGTGACCCTCGATTATCAGGCCACGAGCGACGATGCCAAGCAGCTCCTGGAAGCCTTGGCGAGCAAATCCGACAAATATCTTTACAGTATCGACAAGACGACTTACGTTTTGACCTACCTCTCCGAAGGCATGAAACGGGCCTTCCCGGAAGCCAAAGTGGGGGATCTTTGCTACAAAGCCCTCCGGAGCGACCACAATTCGCCCTGCAGCCATTGCCCGCTCAAAGGCGGGGCCGATCACCGAATCATCAACCGGATCTCCGCGACCGAATCGACGGTCACGACGCTTCAGTATCATGGCGCCCATAACGACAATGCAACGATCCTGATCGAGAACTCTTCTCACGAAGAAGCCTCTCAAAGCGGAGGCTCCCACCTGCTCGATGAAGCCCTTTCGATCAAGAATCTTCAGGCCCTCACCCTCGATCTTTCGCACCAGATCAAGCTCGGGAGCGTTGGCTATATCGTCGGCGTCCGCCTCTTAGGGAGCGACGAGATTCTCGAAAAAGCCCCCGGCAGCGATGCCAATGCGATCATGGCCAGCGTTTGCAAGGCCGTCCAGGATGCCGGATATGGCGATTTGCTCTACCGGTGCGGCGAATACGAGATCGCCTTCTTGCTCAAGAGCTACACCAAGCCGAAGATCATGGATTTCGTCGAAGAGATCTCCGATCTCATGCGCGGTCCGCTCGAAGTTCGCTTCATTCCGTTCAATCCTTCCTATGCTTTCTGCGCGATTTCCTATCCGACCGATGCGCCGACCACCCGCGAAGCCCTCTCGCTTTTGGAAGGCGAGCTTACCCGAAGCCAAGGCTTTGGGAATGGCTACCTCGTCGAAGTGGCTTCCCGCCATCCGAGAAAAGCGCTCCGCGATGATTACATCGTCGATTGCCTCAAGGCCGCGTTGATCCAAGAGGAGATGCCAATCGCCCTCCAGCCGCTTTATGACGCGGCGAATGGCAAAGTCGTCTCCGCCGATGTCTTGGCCCGCCTTTATGGGACCGATGGTTTACCGATCCCGCCGGGCGAATTCATCCCGCTTTCCAACGCCCAAAAGCTCTCCTCGCAAGTCGATGTCGGGGCCTTCAGGGCCGCGGCCAAACTCTACGAACGCTATGCCTATAGCTTCTTCAAGAGCGCCAACATCCAGGGGATGTCGATCTACCTCTCAAGCGGCACGATTCGCGATCCGAAGTTCGCCGATGAGGTGAAGCGGATCATGACCCGTTACCAGCTTCCGAAGGATTATGTGACCTTTGAGATCAACGTCTCGGACGTCACGCCGTGCCAAGCCGATCTGACCCGGCTCATGCAGACGACCAAAGAGCTCGGGATTCTCGTCGAAGTGGTGGATTACCACCCCGAGATCATCCCGCTCGAGGAACTCCGCAACATCGGCGTCAGCCGTTTCAAGACGGAACGCTCCCTCATCCACGAAGCCATCTCGACCCCGAACGATTACGCGAGCTTCTCGCGCTTCATCGATTCGGCCCTCCGCTCTGGCTTCACGATCACCTGCGCGGGCATCGAGACCAAAGAAGAGAAGGATCTCGCCATCCATATGCAGATCCCTTATCTTCAGGGTTATCTCTTCTCCCATCCGCTTCCCGAGAAGGATTTCATCAGTCTCATCACCTACGGGAAATAGTCGAACCGATCGGGTCCTCGGGAAACCGGGGACCCTTTTGTATGCTTTTTGTTAACCCTTCTTAACTTTCCCGTGGCAAAATAAGCCCGAGGAAAAACCTATGGAAGAAACAAAAGCAATTGATCCCAAGCTTCTGAAACGATTTCAAAAGGCTCAAAAAGACGAAGCCAACGGAGAGGCAATCTATGCCTTTATGGCTAAACGGCAGAAGAAAAAGCACCCCGAGAACGCGGCGATCCTTGAGGGGATGTCGCGCGATGAAGGCAAACACTACGAGATGTGGGCGGCCTTGACCCATAAGAAATACCGGGCTCACATTTTTGGCCAAAAGATTCTGACGGTGGTGATGGGGTTCACCTTCGTCCTCAAGAAAATGGAAAAAGGCGAGAGTTTCGGCCAAAAGGAATATGCCGAACTGAGCGCCAGCTTCCCGATGGCGGCCTCGATGCTGGCCGACGAGAAGAAACACGAAGGCGAAGTGGAGGCGATGCTTGATGAGGAGCGGCTTCATTATGTGGGCTCGATGGTCTTGGGCCTCAATGACGCCCTCGTGGAGCTCACCGGCGCGATCACCGGCGTCACCTTCTCCTTGGCCGACACGAAGAAAGTGGCCCTCACGGGCATCGTGACGGGCATCGCGGCGACCTTATCGATGATGGCAAGCAATTACCTTTCCGAAAGCGCGGAGGGGCATAAGGACGCCTTCAAGTCCTCACTCTACACCGGGGCGGCCTATCTCGTGACCGTGGCCTTGCTCGTTCTTCCCTATCTTTGCTTCCCGAACGAGGAGTATCTCTATGCCTTCATCATCATGATCGCGGAGGTCATCCTCGAGATCGCCTTTTTCAATTACTACATCTCGGTGGCCCAGGAGAAGCCTTTCTTCAAGCACTTCTTGCTGATGGTGTCGATCTCGATGGGGGTGGCGGCGATCAGCTACGGGATTGGCTTATTGGCGAACCTTTATCTCGGGGTCTAAAAACAAAAAATCCTCGGCAGAAGCCCATCGAAGGGGGTTCTGCAGGGGATTTTATTTGCTCTTGAAGAGGGTGATGGCCCCGCCGGATTGGCTTAAGCTTCCGGGAATCTCGGTGTAATATTGGCGGACCAAATCGCCGAAATACTTCTCGGTGTCCTCGCCCCGCTCATTGAAGATAATGTAGGTGGGTCTTGAAGAAGAAGTCAGATAATCGGTGACTTCCTGTTTAACCTCGGGCATGAAGGAGGTCCAATGCGACTGATTGACCAAATAACGATTGCCGGCGACGATGCCTCCATCCTCATAGATGGCCGCATCGCAATCGAGGGCGTAGACCCTGCCTTCCGTTTTTCTCGCTTGTTCTGGGATGGTGAGGACGGTCTCTTCGATGGCCTTCGAGGAGTAATAGGAGAAGTTGAGGTTCATCACCCCGTTGGTGTAGTAGCCGCTCAGCAAAATAGAGAACCAGATAAGGACGAAACTCGTAAGGGTGCCGAGAAGCGCTTTTTGTTTGAAAGGATGATCTTTGAAGAAGGAGGGGCAGAGCGATAAAGCGAAACCCAGATTGAGGATCGCGAAGGTGTAGCCGCTCCAATAGTAGGAAGTGTAGCGGGCCACGAGGAAATAAAGGACGATGGCGACGCAGGCGGAAACGAAATAGAAGAGGGCGAGATCCTTATTCCCGTTTTTCTTTTCGAAGAGAAAAAGGAATAAAGCCAGAATGAATAACCCCAACAAGAGGAGGCGGTTGAGCCAGCGCATCAGATTTTCGGAAGGGTCTTGGACATAAGCGATCGAATCGAGGAAGATCGAACGGAACATGAGATTGAGATAACCGCCCGCGCTGGCGATCGGGAGGAAAATCGCAAAAGGAATGCCGAGCCCGAGCAACGCAAAGAGCCCTTCATAAAGGAGCTCCATTCCCTCGTGGTGGCGGAGATAATAGACGAAATAGGAGACGAGGATCGCCCCGCCCCAAAGCCCATCGAGCGGTCGGGAGTTGAGGGCGAAACCCATCTCAAGGCCCGCCAAGAAAGCAGCGATCCGGAAGAAAGATTGCTTGGATTCCAGAATGCCTCGAGTTTCGAAGTAGAACGCCCAACTCACGAACGGCAAAACCCATTCGCCTTCGTTATTGCCGCCGGCACCCATCGCATAAAAGAAGGCAAAAAGGAGCCCACCCAGCACTGCCAGCAATTTGTAATTGGGGTGAAGAAGTTTGAAGGAAAGGAATAAGCCAAAGAGCGAAAGCGCATCGAAGAGCAGTTGGAGAAGGAAGACGCCATAACGGCCGTCGATCGCGATGCCGATCACATCGATGGCGAGGTGATAAAGGCCTTTGTGATCGTAGAAATCGAGATAGGGGCGTTTCCCCATGAGCCAAAGCGAAGCCTCATAAAGGAAGAGGTTGCTGTCGAGGCAGATCGAATCCGCGTTATTGGCGGGATAAAGGAACGAGGTTGAGCCCGAAAAGAAAAAGCAGGCGAAGAAAGAGAAAACCAGGGCCAAGAAAAAAAGAAAGAGCCGCGGATGAGAGCTCATAAACGATCGGATTCTCTTGAAAAAAAGCACGGCTAATTCTACCACCCTTTACTAAGGGATAGGAACTTTCTTCTTCCTTTGGAAGAAAAACGTGGCATAGTAAAGGCGAAGCGAGGGAAAAATTCCCATGAATGAACAGCACCTTCTTTCCAGTGGACCCCTTCTCGATGGGGAAGGCAATCTTGCCGAGGCGGGCTTTGCCTATTCTTTGGTGAAAACCTATTCTCGGGCGGCGATCAAAGCCCCCAAAGGCCGGATCAAGGAGTGGGATTATTATTACGTTGGCAATAAGAATCGGGGGATCGCCCTCACGATCGACGATAATGGCTATATGGATCTTTGCTCCGCTTCGGTGTTGGATTTCACGAAAAAACAAATGGTCGAAAAGATGATCGGCCACCCGTTCAGCTATGGGAAGCGCCATCTTCCGGAATCCTCGGCCACAGGGGACACTTTCTATCACGACAAAAAAGTCGAGATGTGTTTCACCCACGAAGGGAACAAGCGCCATCTTTACTGCGTTTGGCCAAAGTTCGATAAGGCGGGTCATGAACTTCGGGTGGATCTCTTGCTCGAAGAGACGACCGGGGGCAATACGATGGTGATCGCGACTCCCTTCCGGAAAGCCCATCATTTCTATTACAACCAGAAGATCAATAATCTCAAAAGCACCGGTTACGCGAAGCTCGGGGACGATTTCCTCGACTTCAACAAGGATAGTTATGGGGTTCTCGATTGGGGCCGAGGTGTCTGGACCTATCAGAATCTTTGGTTTTGGTCGAGCTTAAGCGCGATTCAGGATGGTCACACGATCGGATGGAACCTCGGCTATGGTTTTGGCGATACTTCGAAGGCGAGCGAGAATATGCTTTTCGTCGATCAGGTCGCCTATAAATTGAACGATGTGAAATTCGATATCCCGATGGACGAGAAAGCCCATGACGATTACCTCAAACCCTGGAAATTCCGTTCTTCGGATGGAGCGATTGATCTGACCTTCACCCCGATCCTTGATCGGGCGGGAGGGGCGAATCTCCTTCTTTTAAGGAGTGATCAGCATCAATGCTTCGGAACCTTCAAGGGTTTCTTCCACATTGATGGGAAGACGATCACGATCCTTGATCTCCCCGGCTTCGCCGAGAAAGTCTACAACCGTTGGTAAAGAAAAAATGCTTCAGGTCCGCCCGAAGCATTTTCTTTTTTAACGGCGCCCGCCGACGGCGAGTTTGACGACTTCGTAGCCGCCGTCGTAGTAGCCTTCCTTTTTAAGGGCGATCACTTGATTCATCAGATGTTCGCGCAAGGCCTTGTCGTTAATGAGGGCGTCGATCATGGTGTTCATCGACTCGGTGGTGGGGCATTCGAAGGTCGCATCGCCGATCTCACGCCCATGGATCGCACCGTAGACTTCGTGGCCGCCGATGTGGCGCATGAAGATCTTCGGAATCGGATAATAGGCAAGCTCGGACGGCTTGGTGATGAGGACATCGCATTTCCGCATCAGGAGGTTCGTGCTATAGACCGCTTCGAAGATGCCTTTATTGTAGACGAGATAGATTCCCCCAATCTGTTGGGCATCCATCGTTTTGCTGAAGGCCTCGAGCCCGGCATAGTCATCAAAGTAACGAATCGACTCTTTTTCGAAATCCGGGAGGTTCTTGCAAAGATATTGGTACATGGCAAGGTGGTCGCCGAAGTTGAGGAAGAGGGCGGCTTTCTTGCTCTTCACGTAAGGAATGAGGTGCTTCATCATGGCCAAGAACTGCTTTTCGCCCGCACCGGCTCCCCCGACCGTGAGCAAGAAGCGCAAAGGCTCGTCTTTCTCGCTTCGGGCGATTCTTAAGGCGGTGTCGTTTTCGATATTGCGGACTAACTCATCGTCCACATAATGACCGACTTCATAAAGATCTTTCTCCGGCATGCCTTTAAGCGGTTTCTTGGCCATGCCATTGAGCATCTTGTAGCCCAAATAGGCAAACGGGGTTTGAACCGTGTGGATCGCGCCTTCGGAAAGATGAAGTCCCATTGGCCAGTTGTCCGGGATCGCATTGACGACATGATCCATCCCGGCGTGGATGGCGCCCTGGCTCGGCCAGACGTGGGTCGCGATATAAGGGGTATCCTTCGGAATGTCATGGAAGAGCGGAACGAAGAGCTCGGCGTTCTTTTGGTCGACCGAGTTGTAGCTGATCTTGCGGAAGCCCTCTGAGTTCATCCGCTCCCAGACAAAATGGTTGAAGAGCTTGGATTTCTGCGAGATCTTGCTCCCGGTCGAATAAAGATCGTTCTGATAGCGGATCATCTTGCTCCCAGTTGCATCGAAGCTCGCGAGGTCAAACCAAAAAGGCGTATAGCCCAAGGCCTTGGCGCAAGAAGCCATCGCGATCGAGATCCGGTAATGGCCGAAGCCCATCCGGATGTTGCCGATGATGACGCTTTTGGGCGGGAAAGCAAAGGGTTTGTCGCTCAAAACAAGATTCTGGACACCCATGCCTTTGAGGCAGGGGACCGGTTCGGCGGCTAGGTGATATTCCTTAGCGGAGTCGTCGCCGAACTTCTTGATGAATTTGGCTTTGCTCTTCACGCCTTTCCTGATCGTCTTCTTGTCGATCGGATTGCCGAAGACGACGCTTGATTTGTCTTCCATAGAATTATTTCTCCCTGCCCCTAATGGGCAAAATAAGCCAGCAAAACGTTAATGAGGGCAAGGATTTGCTTGTCCGAATCGGTGAGTTTGTCGCTTTGGACAATCGCCGTGTCGCCGATCAATTTCTCGCCCAAACTCAAGAGGGCTCTCGAAAACGCGAAATAAGTGATTTCGAAATCCTCATGGGGGCGGACGCTCCCATCTTGGATGCCTCGCTGCCCGGCCGCCATGAAGAGATCTTTGATCTTGAGGAAGATTGCATCATTCTCTGCCAATTCCGAAGGCAGGACTCGCTCCTTGATGCAGAAGGAATCGAAATCCCGGACGAAAAGGAAGAAATCCTTATCGTCATGGAATAAGGTATAGAAATGCATGGCAAGGCTCTTGAGGCTTTCATAGCCGTTGGCGCCGACTTTCTTGGAAGCTTCCGCGATGGTGGCGAAATCCTCATAGGCTTCTTCCCAAACGAGAAGCCCTGCGGCGATCACGAGACCTTTCTTGACCCGAAAGTAGCGGTAGAGGGTGGCGACACCCAAATCGCAGGCATCGGCGATATCGGTCATCTTAACCGGGTCGATTCCTTGTTCCAAAAAGAGTTTCTTCGCTGTCAAAACGATTTGGTTCGATTTGGAGGCCCGCTTGGCGGGGGTAAATGGTTTGTTCATAGTGACTGAATTGTGATAGATAATCTATCAATCAATAGTACTATAACATTGAGAAAGTCCGATAGCAACGAACAAAATTTGCAAAAATTAAAAATGAATATTTATAGTTTTGGCCATTTCTTCGATGGCATCGAGATTCGTAAATAGGAAACTATCTATCATTTTTGGTGTAAGCGTTTACATTCTTGGCTCATCAGCCTAAAATACGATACGCAAGAGAAATAGAGGGTTTCCTTATGGGATTCAAAAAAGACCTGACTGCCGGCACCTATGAAGGCGACGACATTCCGAAGACGACCAAATGGGTCTATTCGGTTTCCGGCATGTTCCGAGATGCGCTTTACGCCTTGGTCTCGGGCTTCCTCACCAACTATATTATGTATTCCGGCGTCCTCGATTCGGATGCTGCATCCTACAATGCTGAAATCGGCGTGATCAATGCCCTCTTCATCGTTTTCCTGATTTGGGATGGCATCAACGATCCGCTCTTTGGCATCATTCTTGAAAAATGCCATTTGAAGACTGGAAAATTCCGGCCTTGGATTTTGATTGGCGGCATTTTGAACTCGATTGTGGTGGCGCTCCTGTTCTGCGTGCGGCCCCATGGCTGGGCCTTCGTCGCTTATTGGGCGATCTTCTACTTCCTTTGGGATGGCGTCTTCACCTTAAATGATATCGGTTACTGGTCGATGCTTCCTTCGATGACATCCGATGAGAAAAAACGCAAAGAAATCACGACTTTGATGTCAATCTTCGTTTCACTCGGTTCCTTCGGAATGTATGCGGTTTGCTCCTTGCTTCCGAGTGCTCAGAACTACACGTGGATTTATACGATGATCGCGATTCCTTCCTGCATCCTCTTCGGTTTGTCTCAGATTGCCGTTTTCTTCTTCTGCAAAGAAAAGAAACGGGATCCGAAACAAGAGGAAGTCTCCCAGAAGACGACGCTCAAAGACCTCTTCCTTGTCGTCAAGAAGAACAAGCCGCTCCGCTCTTCGGTCATCGCGATTCTCGTCTACTACACGGGCTCGAGCATGATGATCGGCTTCGGCATTACCTATTTCTACTTAGTCTACGGCTATGGCGGAGGCCATGGCGGAACCATCATGACGGTTTTCACGGTGATGTATGTCATCGGCACCTTGGTCTCGCAGTTCCTCTTTGATCCGCTATCGAAAAAATTCAAAAAGCAGACATTGCTTACCTGGAGCGCTTTCATCACGGTTGGCGCCTATGCGGTCATGTTCCTCATTGGCATCCCGCTCTTCGGCAATAATCCGTTGGCCTTCAATAGCGCCTCCTCCCAAACCGGCTTGACCTACGCCTTTGGCGGAACCGTCTGGCTCCTCTATATCCCGCCGGTAATCTTCTTCGCGGGCGAGGGCGTCTTCTATCTCGTCCTTCTCATGATGATGCAGAACTCGATTGAGTATAACGAATGGAAATTCGGCGAACGCCGCGAATCCGTGGTCTTCTCTTGGCGACCGCTCGATGCGAAATTCGGCAGTGCCATTCAAAAGGGCGTCATCTACTTGACCTTGGTCTGCTCGAATCTCTTCACGACCGTCATTAACGATATTTCCGGTTACGAAACGACGATGGCGGCGAAAATCAGCGCTGACCCCACCAACGCAACGACTTATCAAAATGAATGCGCGGCTCAGATTGATGCGCTTATCAGCCGCATCGATCAATGGCAAAAGGTCGTCTTGGGCGTTGGCATGATCGGCTCGATTATTGTTTGCATGATCGCGGCTTGGGCCATCTGCCATTGGGGCTACAAACTGGACGAAGATGAATACGCCAAGATCGTCAAAGAGTTGGCTGAGCGTCATAAGGCAGATGAGTTAGCGGCGGCGAATGCCCAACCGGCCTTAGCGGCAGCGGGCGCCAGCGCGGCGCCGGCTCCTCAAGAAGCGCCGAAGGACGATACCCCCAAGTCGAATTAGGTGGCCTTAAGGGGTTTAAGGCCATAGGGGACATTAGGGGCAAAAAAACGCGGTCGGAAGGCCGCGCTTTTTTGATTCATGGGCTTTTTGCAGGGATTATTCGACCGTGAAGTCGATCGCGTGCTCTCCTTGATCGGTCGTAACGATGAGCCGGGCTTCCATCGGGCGTTCGACGTAAGTACTGCGGACGTAGACCGAGATATCGCCGCCTTCGAGGGCGACGCTCTTCGGGCCGATCACTTCGATCGGGCCCAAGGTCTTGAACGAAATCACGTTGTGGGCGTAGTGGAGCTGGCTGCCCCATTCGTCGACGTACTTGATCGAGACGCGGGCCACATCGTAGGTGTCCCCGTTCTGGAGCGATTGATTCGAGGTTTCGTAACGATAGAAGAATTCGGTCGAGGGGCCGTATTTCTTCTCGCACACCAACTTGCCATCCTTATAGCCTTTGAAATCGAAGAGGAAGGCGAAGTCATTGGTGCTCATGTATTTGCCATAGAGGGCAAAAAGATCAGAGGTCTTGATGCGGTTCCGGAGAATCATCGGGATGTATTTGATGATCTCGCCCTTCTTGATGTGGGCGAAACCGACCGCGCCGATGTGGTTGAGCGCCTTTTTCAGAATCTCGCGGTCATGGGCGGAGAAGGGCTCGTCGTTCATGAGAGCGCCGATGAAATCATCGACGACGATCGGGGCGTGCGGAACGTGGGGGAAGTCTTTGGTATCCGGTTTGAAAACCTCGACGAACTTATCGTTCCGATACATTTCGACATAGTCGCAGTTGGTGAAGATATAAAGCGGCTTGTTTTCGCATTCATCGTAATCACCGACGGTCGGAGGATTGGCGATCCACATGACCGGGATCGGGGAATTCTGGGAGGCATAGGCAAAGGCGGCCGCTTTCGGATTGCGGAAGATGTCCTCGACGCCATGGTAGCAGATGTGGTCGCCGGCGCCGAAATCCTTGTGGGTGTTGTAATCGAAAGCGCACCAGCCGATCGCGCCAGAGAGATTCTCGTAGGAATAGGCGTCATCCATCACCTTGAGGTGGCGGAGGGCGTGTTCGAGCCGGCGCGAGGGGAAATCGTTCTGTTTGGTCGGGAACATGTGGCCATTGTGCTCGCTGATGAGGAGCGGTTTTCCTTTGGCGCCTTTGACACTCTTGGGGTCATCCAAGCCATGGCTCAAATCGCCGCAGGAGAAATCGTTATAGGCATAAATGTCTTCGAGGCAATGCGAGGTTTTGAAGTTGCGAACCCCCAGGCATTGGCGGGACGGATTATGGGTATGGACGTAAGTGACGGCTTTCGAATAGAGCTCATCGTCATCGGGCGATTCATCGATTCGGGTGCCATAGGCGATGAGCGAGGGGTGGTTCCGCTCTTTCTCAACCATGGCTTCGACGAAATACTGGAAATTCTCACGCCACTCTTTTTCTTTGCCGATATGCTGCCAGCCCGGGATTTCATCGATGACCAAAAGGCCGATTTCATCGCAGCGGGAGAGGAAGGCCTCCGAATCGGGATAGTGGGAGGTGCGGACGACGTTGCAGCCGATCTTCATTTTAAGGATATCGGCATCTTCGCGCTGAGCGCTGTCGGGCATCGCACAGCCGACATAGGGATAGTTTTGGTGACGGTTGAGGCCGATCAATTTGACCTTTTCCCCATTGAGGAAAAAGCCTTCCGGCGTGAACTTGGCTTCCCGGAAACCCACCATAAGAGACAGCGTATCCACCCCATCCGAGGAACGGAGGGTGGCTTCTAAGCGGTAAAGGTAGGGGGTTTTGAGCGACCAGAGAGCGACATTCGGCACTTGGAGAGTAGGGGTTTTGAACTCTTTGACGAGTTTGCCGCCAAAAGTCAGCCGATAGGTGACCTCGGCATCCTTCGCTTCGCCGACGATGACGCTTTCAACGCTCAATAAGCCGGTCTTGCTGCCTTCGGCATGAACCGCAGAAAGGTAAGTCTTCGGCCGGGTTTCGATATAAACGGGCCGATAAATCCCGGCAAAGGTCAGATAATCGACGACTTTGCCAAACGGCGGGACCAAAGGATCCTCTTTCGAATCCACGATGACGATGAGTTTGTTCCCGCTGGCTTTCACATACGGGGTGATGTCATAACGGACCGGGACCCAACCGGAGAGTTTCTCGCCGAGATCCTGTCCATTGAGATAGGGGTGGACTTTAAGCATGACGCCTTCGAAAACGAGGAAGGTCAATTCATTGTCTTTCCGGGCGAGATCAAAGGTCTTTTCGTAGGTCCAAATCCCTTGGAAACCCAACTCGGAGAAATAGTTCATCGGGAAGGTGACTGGCGCGTGGGGAATGTCCACTTTTTGGGCAGTCTCCGGCAGTTGGTCTAAGAAGGTCTTATCGAATCCGGGAACGAAGTTCCAGGCGAAGTTCAATGGCATTTTCATACGCCCATATCCTACCACATCGGTTATAATATTCGAACTATGATCACCATTGAAAACAATTGCTTTCTCCTTTCGGGGAAAACCACGTCGCTCCTCCTCCATGTCACCGCGAGCAAGAAAATCGTCACCGAATACTTCGGCCTGAAGCTCCAAGGGATGAAAGAGGCGGAGGCCTTGATCCGGAAATATCCTTTCGCCCAGGGAACCACTTTGGCCTATGACGAAAAGAATCCGGCCGTTTCCTTGGATTATCTTAAAAGCGATTATTCGACCGCGGGTCGCGGCGATTTTTCCTATCCTTCTTTGATCTTGGCGAATAAGGACGGGGGCGTCTTTGATTTCGTCTACGATTCCTATGAGCAAAGAAAACCGCTTCCGATCGTCGGTCTCCCAACCCCACACGGCGCGAGCGAAGAATTGGTGATCCGTTGCGTTGAGCCCCTCATGAAAGCCACGTTGCTCCTTCATTATTTCGTTTATGCCGATAACGATATCTATGGCCGTTACGTTGAAATCGTGAACGACAATGATTTGCCTTTGACGATCAGCCGGGCCGAGAGCTTCCAGCTTGTTCTCCCGAATCGGGATTACTCCTTGGTCACGCTTTATGGCTCTTGGGCCAATGAGAATAACCGGGAAGAGGTCCGCCTTCCTCATGGCCGGTTGGTCAATGAATCCACCTGCGGGCTTTCGAGCGCCCGCCATAACCCGTTCTTCCTCCTCAAAGAGAAAGGCGCTGGCCATAACAAAGGGGTTTGCTATGGCTTTAACTTGGTCTATAGCGGCAATCACGAGGAATCGTTGGAACTCGACACGTTCTCTTCGCTTCATATCCAAAGCGGCATCTCGCCTCTTTATTTCCGCAAGAGCCTCGTCAAAGGGGCATCCTTCCAGACGCCGATGGGGATCATGGCGTATTCCTCCGAAGGCACAAACGGGATCTCCCATCTCATGCAGCGCTTTGTGAACGATTGCGTGATTCCGCCGCATTTCAAAGACCTTCAGCGCCCGGTCGTCTATAACAATTGGGAAGCCACGACCTTCAAATTCAACAAGACCAAATTGATCGCTCTCATGAAAGAGGCGGCGGATTTGGGCGTTGAGCTTTTCGTCCTCGACGATGGCTGGTTTGGCGACCGCAATGATGATTCGCATGGCCTCGGCGATTGGGAGACCAACACCAAGAAGATCCCCGGCGGCCTCAAAGCCCTGAGCGATATCGCGGATTCATTGAATCTTCGTTTTGGCATTTGGATGGAACCGGAGATGGTCAATCCCGCCTCGAAGCTTTATAAAGCCCATCCGGATTGGATCATCCAAGATGGGATCCACACCCCGGTGGAAGGGCGCCATCAATATGTCCTCGATCTCACGAAGAAAGAGGTTCAGGATTTCATCTTCGATTCGGTCTCCAAGGTCCTCGAAAGCGGCAATATCTCCTACCTCAAATGGGATTGCAACCGTCCGATGGGGGATTTCCCCTCGGTTCCGTCGAGTTTCTTCCATGATTATGTTCTTGGGCTTTATTCGATTTTGTCCCGTCTTTCGATCCGCTACCCCGATGTCCTCTTCGAGAACTGCGCTTCGGGCGGCAATCGGTTCGATCTCGGAATGCTGTCGTATTTCCCCCAGAACTGGCTTTCGGATGACACCGATTCGTTCCAACGCCTTTATATCCAAAGCGGTGCCTATTTAGGCTATCCGCTTTCGGTTTGCTCAAACCATGTGGCGGCTAAGACCAGCAATCAGATGCTCCGGCTCACTTCGTTGGACACCAAATTCGATGTCGCTTCCTTTGGAGTCTTAGGCTACGAGCTGGATCTCAACGATCTGACCCCGCTCGACAAGAGCATCGTGAAAGGGCAGATCAGCTATTACAAAGAGCATCGGGATCTCTTCCAGTTTGGCCTCTTTAGCGAACTCCAGGATTTCACCGAAGGCAATACGGCGGTATGGGAGAGCCAGCGCGGCGAGGAGACAATGATCGGCCGCTACGAAAAACTTCAAACCCCGGCGCCGGAAGAAGCCCATCTCGAGGGGATCGGCTTCAAAGGGGATGGCTATTATCATTACGTCTCGCGCCAAGAATCGATTTCCCTCAAGAAGTTCGGCCATTTGATCAACCTCGCCTCACCAGTCCATCTCAAAGAAGATGGCGTCTTAGTGACGATGATGAGCAAAAAACACGATATGAAGAGCGAGATCGATGAAGGCGATGTCTCGGGGAACGCCCTCTTATCCGGCGGAGTTTCTTTGAAGCAGGAGTGGAGCGGGGTTGGCTACTCGGCGGACATTCGGCTGGTCGGAGATTTCGGCGGCCGACTCTATTACCTGAAAAAGAACGCCTGATCGGCGGAATATTGCATTGGCTGGCCGAATCGGTTAGAATTTTCTTAACGAAAGAAGGGAAGCTTTATGCCCCGTGCAGGTTTGGCGATCGTTTGCTTTTTCTTTGGATGCCTCGGAATTCACCGATTTGTCGTCGGCAAAATCGGAACCGGCATTCTCTGGCTTCTCACCGGCGGCGTTTTTGGAATTGGAGCCCTTGTGGATTTCATCATGATCCTTTGCGGAGCCTTCAAGGATAAGAACGGCAAGACCATCTGATTTTGCCTTTTCGTCTATTTTATCCGAGGGGGAGAACATTCCCCTTGCACCCCGCTTCGTTAGCGACTATTATAGTCAAGCCGCAAATTATCGCGGGGTAGAGCAGTGGTAGCTCGTCAGGCCCATAACCTGAAGGCCGGTGGTTCAAGCCCACCCCCCGCAACCAAACGGCAATTAGCCTCGAGAAATCGAGGCTTTTTTCTTTGCTAAAAGCCCCTTTTCTGCCCCAAGAATCTTAGAGGATCCTTTTCCGCTCCTTATCTTGCCTTGTTCGGCGGGATAAAAAGGACGATAATACGGATATGGATCCTCAGAAAAACTATTCGTTGATGCAACGCTTTGCCCGTATTTTGGCTTGGGTTCTGATCGGTCTGGCCGCCCTTTGCGGAGCCGCTTATCTCGGCATCTCGACTTATTACTATCTTCAGGGCGAACGGGTATCGCTTGTTTTCTTCATTTTGGTGGGGACGACTTTCACGTTGACCGCCCTCTTCTCGACCATAATGCTTTTGGGCAAAGACAAGCCGTTTGTCTATTTCACCTTTTTCCTCACCGGGCTTTATGCCTTTGCCTTGGATGCGGTGCTCCTTTTGACGCTGAGAGGCAGTGGACTCAGCCACACTTCCTTCACGATCGCTTTGGTTTTGCTCATCGTCAATATCTTCGCAATTCTGGCCTCTTTCGTGCTTCCCGTCTTCCGTCTTTTCGGCCAGCCCGGCCCGACTTGGGCCTTCTTGGCAGCCTACATCTTGGAGATGGGGCTTTGGATCGGGACGATCGCCGCTTATGGGATGGCGAGCGTGGGCGATTGGACCTTCCTCCTTCTTTGCGGGATTACGCTCCTTCGTTCTTCTCAATACGAATACCTTGGCCCCTCCGAGCCTTTGGCGCGCCGGAGCTGAGATTCTCTTTTTTAATGCCGTGAAAGTAGAGTCGCGCGCGTTGCGCTTCTCCGCGGGTGCGCCTAGAATACTTCCTGCATGGCCAAAAAAAGTCCCGAACTTCTCAAATTCAACGAACGCCTCAAGAGCCTGATTCTCGCTCAGGATGATTTCGTCGAGCAATACGCGAAGGGCCTGATGCGCGAAGACGGCAAGGCCCATATTGAAGTGGATCTTTGCCATGGGGCGGAGGTTTACGACCCTTTTTCCAATGGTCACGACCTCGACCCGAGCCTTTATTCCTACGTCGAGAGTTCCGCCAAATACCTGCGGGTCTCGGTCCCGGTCTCGATCGATTTTCTGATCGACCCCGCCAAAGTTCCCGATGAAGCGAAGATCAGCAAGGAATTCAAAGGCAATTACCGTTTCGAATTCGATGAGACGCGCCACGAGATCGCCAAATGCGACCGGGCGATTCTCTGGCTTTATTTCGTTGGCATCATCTTGATCCTCATCACCTCTCTTCTGACCGGGCTTTATCACCATTTCTCGGATAACTCCATCTCGGGAGCCGAATATTTCGACATCGCAAGCCAAATCACCTCGATCGCGAGCTGGGTCTTCATCTGGGATGCCGTCGATAAACAAGCCTTCGAACGGAAAGATCTCAAGAAAAAATCGCTTCGCTCCGCCCAACTTTGCGGCTCGGACATCACTTTCGTGAGTCCGAATGCCCAAGGGAAGGGGAGCCTATGAAGATCACGGTCGTCTGCGATGTCCTCGGCGCCCTCAATAACGGCACGACCATCGTTGCCTTAGACCTCATCAAAGCGATGCAGGCCCGGGGGCATGATGTTCGGGTGATCTGCCCCGATGCCTCGAAAAAAGGCCTCGATTGCTATTATGTGGTCCCCTGTCTGAATTTCGGGCCATTCCAGAAAATCGTCGATGCGAATGGGGTCTGCTTGGCCAAAGGGGATACCTACACCGTCGCCAAAGCAATTCATGATACGGACGTCGTCCATATCATGATGCCCTTTGCCCTCGGAAGAAAAGCGCTGAAAATCGCGCGGAGGCTTCATAAACCGGTCACCGCAGGCTTCCACGTCCAAGCCGAGAATGTGACCGCCCATTTCTTTTGGTGGATCCATGATCCGATCATCAACCATCTCGTCTATCTCAATTTCTACAACCATTTCTACAAAAACGTCGATGCCATCCATTATCCAAGCGCCTTCATCAAAGGTGTCTTCGAGAAGCAAACCGGCAAGAAGCCGAATGGCTACGTGATTTCGAATGGCATCAAAAGCGAGATCCATCACGATCCCCTTGCGGTTCGGGATCCGAAATACGAGGGCAAATTCGTGATCGTCTGCGTCGGCCGTCTTTCGAAAGAGAAGAAGCAGATGCTGCTCGTCAAAGCCATTTCGCTCTCAAAACACGAGAAAGACATCCAGCTCGTCCTTTGCGGGGAAGGCCCCCGGGAGAAACAGATCCTTCATTACGCCAAGAAACGGCTTTCGAATCCGCCGGAGGTTCTTTTCCTCAAGCACGACGCCCTCAACGTCTTACTCAATACCTGCGATCTTTATGGGCACGCTTCGGCCGTCGATATCGAGTCGATGAGCCTTTTGGAGGCCGAAACCTGCGGGGCGATTCCGCTCATCAATGCGGCTAAGACCTCGGCCATGAGCGCCTTCTCGCTCGACGAGCATTGCGTTTTCAAAGCCAATTCGGCCAAAGCGATGGCGGAGCGGATCGATTATTTCTATGAACATCCCGAAGTTCGGGAGCCTCTTTCGAAACGCTATGTCGAGTATTCCAAGCAATTCGAATATAATCACGTGATGGATCAGATGGAAGCGATGTTCAAAGACGTGATTGCGAAGCACGAAGCGAAGTCAACGCACTAAATAAGGAAAAAAGAATGGGTCGGGTTAAGAAAATCGTTTATTACGATGACCTCCTCAATGACGAGTTTTCGGGCACCCACATCAAGCGCAAACCGCTCGGGAAGCGCTTCAAGTACATCCACCGGAATCCGATTTGGAAGTTCTTTTCCTATGCGATCTATTACCTGTTGGCTCTTCCGATCCTTTGGGTCGTGAGCAAAATCGGCTGGGGCGTCAAAGTGGTGGGTCGGAAACAGCTCAAGAAACTCCCGCTCGGCGGTTATTTCATTTACTGCAATCACACTCAGATCGGCGATGGTTTCTTCCCGCAGTGCTTCATCAGCGGACTCCGGCGGAATTACATCATCTCCAACGATGATTCGGTCTCGATTTTCGGGCTCAAGAATTTCATCATGATGCTTGGCAATCTCCCGCTTCCGGATACCCCAGAGCACACCAAGATGTTCATGGATGCGGTGGAATACCATTATCATCGGGGCTGCGCCATCACGATTTTCCCGGAGGCTCATATTTGGCCTTATTCGACTCGGATCCGGCCGTTCGGCCCCCAGTCATTCACCTATCCGGCGGCCTTATTGGCTCCGGTGGTGGCGAGCTGCGTGACCTATGAGGAACGGAAAATCTTCCGTTTTCTCCCGCCCCGGGTCGTGATCCATGTCTCCTCGCCGATTTTCCCGGACCCCGCTTTGGCGCTCCCGGAACGGGCGGCTGAGCTTCAGAAGGCCGTTTACAATTACATGGTTGACACGGCTTCAAGCCTTGAAAACGTTGAATATGTCGAATATCGTCCCCGCGAAAAGGGGAAAGAGTGACTTCCGGGAAACCTGGGGGTCTTCTTTTTTAAGGCAAAGATAGGTAAAATACTACCCATGGACATCTTTTATAAGGTACTCGAGATTATTAACTATGTTTGCTGTGCGATTTCGAGCTTGGGTTTTGTCGTCCAAATCATCTACATTCTTTTCATTTGGCTGCCGCCCAAACATTTCAAAGCCTCGGAGAACTATCACAAGATGGCGGTTCTCATCGTGGCCCGGAATGAAGGTGAGGTCATCCGTGAGACCGTGAAGAGCCTTTTGGAAGGCCAAAACTACCCGAAAGATCATTTCGATGTGTTCGTCTGCGCGGATAACTGCACCGACGATACGGAAAAAGAAGCGCGCGAAGCGGGGGCCAAGACCTATGTGCATACCGATCCGGATCCCGCTCATCACCGGGCCGCTTATCCGGTTCAGTACGCCATGGACAAGATCCTCAAGGATTATCCGGGCGTCTATGATGCTTTCATTCGTTTCGATGCCGATAACCACGCCTGCCCGGATTACCTCCGGCGCATGAACGACGCCTTTTCCCTCGGCTGCGATATCTGCCGTCCGTTCGAAGGCTCGACCAACCCGACCCAGAATAATTGGACCAAGGTCAGCGCCATCTATTACATCCGCGATTCGCGGATCGCCTGCAATTTCCGCGAGCGCTGCCATATGGACAGCATGCTGACGGGCGCTGGCATGCTCGTCTCCACCAAGATCATCGAAGAAATTGGCGGCTGGGATGCTCTTTCAATGTCTGATGACTCCGAATTCACGATGAAGCGGATGATGGGCAAGCACCGGATTCATTACGTGGCCGATGCGATCGTCTATGAAGACCAGCCTTCGACCGCGAAAGATACCTTCGCCCGCGTTTCGCGGATGGGGCACGGCCTCAATTCCGTTTTCTGGAAGATTGGTTGGGGTTTTGCCGGCCATTTCTTCATCACCGGGAGGATCTCCTTCATCGATTTGTTCCTCCAGATGGCCTTTGTCCCAATCGGCTTTATGTGCTGCACCTGGTTCCCGCTTTATTACATCTATTACATCTTGGCCCATTTGATCAATGGCTTCGGCGTCAACTGGATGAGCGGAATCTCCGATATTGCGGGGAATGCGTTGACCCAGGGGTGGAGCCAAAGCGTCTTATGGACCCTCATGTGGGGCATCGTCGGCATCTTGGCCAGCTTCTATTTGACTTACGCCATTCAGGCTTGGCTCGCGCTTGAGCTTTCAAAGAAACACTTGGGCCTCAAGAGCCTCAAGGGATATTGGAGCGGCATCTTCCTTTCGCCGATCTTCATGGTGTTCTATGGCATCGCGGATACTTTGGGCGTCATGATGAAGCCGAAGTGGGCCAAAGTGCATCGCAATCCCGGGAAGAAAAGCTGAGCCATGATGAATGTGTCTTATGTCGGGGACTATCACGCGTTCCCTGGCATCATGATGTCGCTTCTTTCGCTCGCGATGGAGAACCCCAACGAGCCGCTTTCGGTTTACCTCTTAAGCGGCACTTTCTCGAAAAAGGGCAAGACCTATCGCTCGCTTTCGGAAAAGGAACGGGCTTTCCTCGAAAAGATGATCCGGACTTATAACCCCGACAGTCGGGTCTTTTATATCGACTGCGCCGCGATTTTCACGAAAGAGATGGGCGATTCGATCAATCTCAAGAACCTTTATACGCCCTATGCTTTCATGCGCCTCATCATGGATCTCATCCCCGAGCTTCCCGATGTGGTGCTTTATCTCGATTACGACACCGTGATCTTGGGCTCGCTCTACGAGCTTTATCACACCCCGCTTGAAGGCAAGGACTTCGCGATCGCCCCCGATCAGATCGAGAGCCGTTATTTCCTCAAAGAAAAATTCAACACAGGGGTCATGCTTCTCAATCTCAAGCAGATTCGCTCGGATGGCTGTTTCAAGAAGGCCCGGAAAGCGGTCAATTCCAAACTGATGCTCATGCCCGATCAAACGGCTCTCAATGCGGTGCCATTATCGAAGAAAGTGGTCCTCGATCGGAAATATAACGACCATGTCGCTCTCCATGAGAATACGGTGATCCGCCATTACACCCATCAACTTCTTTGGACGCCGGTGGTTCACGTCGCCAACGTCAAGCCTTGGAACTTCTCCGATTACGCCAAAACCTATCCCGATGAGCCACATCCCGCGCTTTTTTCCGCCTATAAAACCTTCAAAAAAGAATACAACGCCTTAGGCTGATTCCTCTGGGCGTTCTTCTTGCGTGTGAGTAAGTGCTCGCTATAATTAAAGCCAAGGAGGAATCCTAATAATGGAATTTAAAGGATCCAAAACCGAAGCTAATCTTCAAGCTGCTTTCGCCGGCGAGAGCCAGGCCCGCAACAAGTACACGTATTTCGCGAGCAAGGCCCGCAAAGAAGGCTATGAGCAGATCGCCGCGATCTTCGAGGAGACTGCCGACAACGAAAAGGAGCACGCGAAACTCTGGTTCAAGTATCTCCAGCCGAATGGCGATATTGGAACGACTGCCGAGAACCTCGCCGCTGCCGCCGCGGGCGAAAACTATGAGTGGACCGACATGTATGCCGGCTTCGCCAAGACCGCTCGTGAAGAAGGCTTCACCGAGATCGCTTATAAGTTCGAGATGGTTGCCAAGATCGAAAAGACCCACGAGGAGCGCTATAAGAAGCTTCTCGAGAACGTGAAAGGCGGAGTTGTCTTCATCGGCAATGACGTCAGCGTTTGGAAATGCCGCAATTGCGGCCACATCGTCGTTGGCAAGTATGCCCCGACGAAGTGCCCGGTCTGCGGACATCCGCAAAGCTTCTTCGAACTCAAAGCGACGAACTATTAATCGTTTGAGCGAATTGAGGGCTCCTTCGGGGGCCCTCTTTTTTGAGGAAAGCGCCTCCTTCTTTCTTAGAAAGAAGAGGTTGGTTAGTTTCCTCTTGCAAAGGGTAGGGGCGATGTGGATAATAGTTAGGCGTGACTGATGGACCATTGGTGTAGCGGTCTAACATGTCTCCCTGTCACGGAGAAGATCGGGGGTTCGAATCCCCCATGGTCCGCCAATCCATTGTCACGCGTGGCTCGGTAGCTCAGTTAGTAGAGCACTGCCCTGAAAAGGCAGGTGTCGCCGGAGCAGAACCGGCCTGAGCCACCACGTAAAAAAGTTAGGAGGAATCGATATTCCTCCTTTTTTGTAAAGTTAGAAAAACCTATTACTTTTAATATAAATAAGTTAGTGCTAATTAGATAATAAGCGATTTTAGTGTCAACGCGCGGCTACCTCCCATTTTGGTAAAATTTAAAAGAGGAGGAAATGGTTTATGAAAATTTCTTTAGTCAACCAAAAAAGCGATGAGGAATTTACCGCGTTGTTCTATCAATCGCACAATCAAACGGAATTCGCCTTTTCTTTGGGGATTTTGAATTATGGCGGTGGAACTTATTTTGCTTTGAGAGAGCGTTGCGAGAAACTGGGCCTCAATCGGAGAAACCAATGGGGCGGATCCCGAAAAGAACCTGGGAGCCCATTTTTCCAAACCGACGAAGAATATTTTTCCACGAATACTTCTCACACGGGAGCCGACACACGTGATCGAATCGTGAAAGAAGGCTTGATTCCTTATCGCTGTGCCATCTGTGGGAATTTGGGAAAATGGAATGGGAAAGAACTAATTCTTCAAGTTGACCATATCAATGGCGATCATTTCGACAATCGACTTGGCAATCTTCGTTTTCTTTGTCCAAATTGCCATACGCAAACAAGGACCTTTGGTGGTAAAAATACTCATATAACCCACGAAATCCATTCGCTCCCAAAGAATATTGCACTTCAATTTGCGACAAGACCCGGCGAGGCCAAAAAGAAAAGACGCTATTTTTGCAAGCGATGCGGGAAAGAAATCACCCGCTGGAGCAAAAGAGGATATTGTGTCGAGTGCGCTGCCTTCTTAGCTAGGAAGGCGACGCGACCAGACCCTCTTGTGCTTATCCGAAATGTCGACAAGATTGGTTGTCGGGCATCCGGCCGGAAATACGGGGTCACTGAAAGCACTATTCGAAAATGGCTTGAGGAGAGTTCTTTGCCTTCTCGTAAAAAAGAAATTCGGGCCTATATTATTCGGCGGTGCGTTCCTTTTCCAAAAAAAGGAGACGTCAAAGACGAGGGCCGGTAAGATTTCTTTCATTTCTTTTTCGTTTTTCACTATTTATAATGGTCTCGTTTTCAGGAAACAACGATGAATCACGTAGCACTGGTGACGGGCGGTTCGAGCGGACTTGGCTATTGCCTGGCCCGTGAATTTGCCAAGCATGGTTTCAATATCCTGATCATATCCCACAATCCGACCGCGAACGATGATGCGGTGGGCCATATCAAAAATGATTTTCACGTTGAGGCAACGAGTCTGACGATCGATCTCCGCGAGGATACCTCCGCTGAGGCTGTCTATGGCTTCTGCCGCGAGAATTCGATCCAAGTCGATGCCCTCGTCAATAACGCCAGTTCGGGCACTTACGGTCCGTTTGCCGAATCCTTCGTCGATGATAACGAAGCGATTGTCCAGCTGGATGTCGTGACCCTTTTGGATCTCAACTACCTCTTCCTCCACGATATGAAGGAGCGGGGCAAGGGCTATATCATGAACGTTGCCTCGACTGCCGCCTTCCAACCTGGCCCGAACCTTTCGGTCTATTACGCGTCCAAGGCTTTCGTCGAGAGTTTCACCGAAGGCATTGCCGAAGAAAACCGGGGAAGCGGAATCCTGATTTCGGTCTTCTGCCCTGGCCCGGTCGATACCCCCTTCCTCAAGAAAGCGGGAATGGATCGTTCGAAAGTCATCGAGAAATTCAAACCGGAGAACCCGGAGAAAATCGCGGCTTATGCTTATCGGAAGCTCATGCATGGGAGAGTCGTGATCATCCCCGGTGGGAAGAACAAACGCCGCGTCTTTGCGACCCGGCTTTTCTCCCGAAAGGCGATTCGGCGGATGATGGTCAAGATCCTCGCCCCGAAAAAGAACTAAAGAATTTCGAAATAAAAGCGATTCCATCGGAATTATCCGGGAGTCGCTTTTCTCTTGCCCCAAAAAGGACTAGACTTCCCTCCGTCTATGGAATGGTGGGCATTAGGAATTTCTTTAGCGGGTGTGGTGGGAATGCTCTCCTGTCTTGCCTTCAAAAGCGAGATCCAAATCAAAAAACTTCGGCTTGAAACCTTCTGGATGGCGCCTTTTCTCGCGGCGATCATCCTTTTGGCCAGCGGATTATTGAAAGGCGATTATTTCTGGGCGATGCTGACCTCCCAAAGCGCGATCAATCCTTTGGAGATCCTCGTCCTTTTCCTTTCGATGACGTTCCTTTCGATCGTCCTCGATGAGGCTGGCTTCTTCGCCTATATCGCTTCGAAGGCGGTTAAACTGGCCAAAGGAAGCCAATTCGTCCTTTTCAGCATTCTTTATGCCCTCACGAGCATTCTCACGATCTTCACGAGCAACGACATCATTATTTTGACCTTCACCCCGTTTTTGATCTTCTTCAGCAAGAACGCCAAGGTCGATCCGATCCCTTATCTCGTGAGTGAGTTCGTGGCCGCCAATACCTGGAGTTTGCTTTTCCTCATCGGCAATCCGACCAACATCTATCTTGGGGCTTCCTTCGGCATCTCCTTCGCCTCGTATTTCCTCGCGATGTGGCCCTCGACGGTGATGGCAGGCGTCACGAGCTATTTCCTCATGATCTTGCTCTTCATCAAGAAATTGCGGGAGCCGATCAGCCTCCAAGTCGAGGAATCGCCGATCAAAGATCGTTTCCTTTTCTTGGCTTCGCTTTCGTGCCTCAGCGTTTGCATTGTTCTCTTGGTGGTCTCGAGCTTCCTTTCGATCCCGATGTGGATCATCTCGGGAGCCTCGGCTCTCATCCTCTTATTGACGGCTGGGATCTATTGCCTCGTTCGGAAAGACAAAGAGCCCTATCTTGGCCATTCCTTGGCCCGGCTTCCCTATACGATCATCCCGTTTATCCTTTCGATGTTCGCCCTCGTTATGGCCCTCAAGGAAAACGGATTGACGGCCCAAATCGGCTCTTTGCTTGGAAAGGCCGATGAAGTGTGGGGTTATGGTTTTGCCTCTTTCTTCGCCTCGAATCTGATCAACAATATCCCGATGTCGGTTCTCTTCACGGAAATCGTCCGCGATGGGGGCGCTTCGTATCGGGCGGTCTACGCTTCGATCATCGGGAGCAATATCGGTGCCTTCCTTTCGCCCGTCGGAGCGCTCGCCGGCGTCATGTGGATGAGCATCCTCAAGCGCCATGGGATTTCGTTCAATTTCTTGGACTTCCTGAAATACGGGGCGACCATCGCTCTTCCCACCATGGCCGCCGCCCTCAGCGGACTGGCCCTTTTTGCTTGAAAGCCCTTTCATCCTCACATTCGGCGCGGCCCACTATCTATTTCAAAGATTAAGGCTAAGATTACTTCGCCATGCCATCAGAACGCAAAGGATTAAAAGCACTCGAAATCTGGAAAGGGGAAGTGGATCTCACCACCGGGAACCTGTTCTGGAAGATCATTCTCTTCACCCTTCCGGTGATGATTTCCTCGCTCCTTCAGCTTCTTTACACAACCGCCGATCTTTTCGTGGTCGGCCACTATGGTGGCGGAACTTATCCGATGGCGGGCGTCGGCAATAACGGCTCGCTCATCAACTTAATGGTCAATACGTTCGTCGCCGTGAGCGTGGGCGCAAACGTCGTGGTGGCCCGCTACAAAGGCGAACAGAATAAGGAAAAGGCGATTCAAGCGATGGATGCGGGCATGCTCATTGCCGTGATTTTGGGCGTTGTCGTTGCCGTTGGCGGTTATTTCTTGGCCGATCCGGTTCTCGTCGCCATGGGGACGAAAACGGAGATCATGCCGTATGCCTCGGTGTACCTCAAGGTCTATTTCATCGGTTTGCCCTTTCTCATGATCTTCAATTTCGGGAGCGCCATCCTCCGGGCTTTGGGCGATAGCAAGCGACCATTGGTCGCCCTCTTCGCCTGTGGCGTTCTCAATGTCGGATTGAACTTCCTCTTTGTTTTGGGCTTCAAAATGAATACCGGCACGAACGGGGTCTTGGCGGTGGCCTTGACCACGGTGATCTCCGAATTCCTCGAAGCGGCTTTGACCCTCGTTTTCTTGATGGACAAGCACTATGGTTTTGTCCGGATGTCGCTTAAGCATTTCGATCTTTCTTGGAGCGAGATGGGGCAAGTGCTTCGAAACGGCATTCCGGCTGGCATTGAGACTTTGATTTTCTCGGTGAGCAACGTCGTGATCCAGGCCGCCGCGAACAAATTCCTTACGGCTTCGGCCGTTGCCGGCAACACCGCGAGCGATAACCTCGAGGGTTATATCTTCGTTGTTTTGGAGGCTTTCGCAGTGGCAGTATCGAGCGTTTCGGCTCAAAACTACGGGGCTAACAAAAAGGAAAATCTTCGCAAAACCCTGCTCTATTCGTTCTCAATCATCACCGTCCTCGGGATTTTGATGGGGGGAATCGCGGCCCTTTGCCGCGTGCCGCTCATCGAGTTATTGGTCGAAGACTCCTCGGATGCCTCCTTCTCCCGGGTCGAAGCGATCGACACCGGCGCCTCCCGTCTTCTCATGATGGGCCTCACTTACGTTTTCTGTGCGATCATGGATGCTTATTCCGGCTATCTGAGGGGGCTTGGTCATTGGTTGGCTCCGACGATTGTGACCTTCGTCTGCGCTTGTCTCTTCCGTCTCTTCTACGTCTTCATTTTGGTCTACAATATTCCTTACATGCAAAACGTGCTTTGGCTTTATGCGGCCTACCCGCTTTGCTGGGCTTTAGCCTCGTTTATCTATACCGCCTTCGTCCCACACCTTCAGAAAAAAGCGTATCAGGAGATCGATGCCCGCCTTGCTTTAGCGCCTTCGGAGCCAGTTCATGAAAGAGAAACTCAAGCGTTATAATCCTTTTGCCGGACAAATCGATCTCACGAGCGGAAACCTCTTCGAGAAGATGATGCTTTTCACCATCCCTATTTTGCTCTTGGCCCTTTTCCAACTCCTTTATTCGTCGATGGACCAAATCGTGGTCACCAATTTCGGCGGGGGCACCCCGAGTTTCGATGCGATCGGGAGCAACTCTTCGCTCATTAACCTTCTGATTGGCCTTTTCGTCGGGGTGAGCGTCGGGGCCAACGTGGTGGTGGCGAAAGCCAAGGGCGAGAACAAGCCCAAAGTCGCCCATCGGGCCATCGAAAGCGCGATGATCCTCTCGGCCCTTTTCGGAGTCGTGGTCGGGGTGATCGGCTATTTCATGTCGCCCTATTTCCTCGAGTGGATGCAAACCCCGCAGAGCTACATCAAAAACTCGGTCGTTTATCTTCAGCTTTATTTCGTCGGCCTCCCGTTCCTCATGATCTTCAACTTCGGAGCCGCCTGCCTCCGGGCCATGGGCGATTCGAAGCGGCCGCTTTACGCCTTATTGGCCTGTGGCATTCTTAACGTTGCGCTCAATTTCCTCTTCGTTTGCGGTTTTGGGATGACCAGCGATGGCCAAGACGTCTTCGCCGTCGGATTAACGACAGTCCTTTCTCAGGCCGTCGAAGCGGTTTTGATTATTCTCTTCTTGCTCCAGAAGAAATCCTTTGCCTATTTTTCGTTCAAAGACCTCAAGCTTTATCCTGAAGAGACAAAAGAGATTCTGAAGCATGGCATTCCGGCCGGGCTTCAGTCGCTGGTTTTCTCGATTTCGAACGTCATCATCCAATCCTCGGTCAACGGCTTTGGCGATACGGACCTCGCGAAAGAGATTTCCGTTGCCGGAAACGCGGCCTCGATTCAAATCGAAGGCTATATCTGGATCGTCATGAATTCCTTCTCGACCGCGGTGGTGGCGATCGTCGCTCAAAACTATGGGGCTGGTAAGAAAGACAACATCAAAAAAGCCCTCTGGATGTCGCTCCTTTCGTCAACCGTTTTGGGCTTGGCTCTGGGCGGAATCGCCGTTTTGGCCTATAAGCCTTTGCTCGGGATTTTCTTGACCGAAAGCGGATTCGAAGCGGAAACCTCAAGCCCACAAGCCGCCCTCGATGCCTATAACAGCGCGATGGAAGTCGGCAAAGAGCGCTTGATGTTAATCGGCCTCACTTACTTCCTCGATGGCTGGATGGATAACACCTCGGGTTTCTGCCGAGGACTGGGCCATCCGAACACCCCGACGATCATCACTTTCCTCGCGGTGACGGTCTTCCGCTTGGTCTTCATTCTGACGGCTTGGACCTATGTGCCTTATCTTCATACGCTTCCCTGGCTTTGGTCGACCTGGCCAATCTCCTGGGTTTTGGCGGTGGCGAGCTATTATTGCTTCGTCCCTTCTTATATCAAGAAAGCCTTCAAGGAAATCGACAGCCGAACCGCGGCTTTGGCTTCAAAAGAAGAGCCTCAAAGCCAGAAAGCCTAAAAAGATTTCGTAAGAGTTTTCGTTCTATACACTGTCCTAAAAAATAAAGGCTTATCCGACAGGGATTAGCCTTTTTCGAAATAAGTCAAATTTCGGGGTGAAAGTAATTCTCGCACGGCATCGGGAGGAAGGGAAGTTATTTCTCGCGCAAAGCGTTTTCACGCGGGGTAAGGGGTTCCTTTTCGGCCTTTTTCCTTTTATGATTATGTGTCGCAAACAGGAACAGAAACGAATGAGTGATCAAGCCCTTTGGTTTAGCGCGAACTGAGGACTTTCTATCTCTTTTTTCGGTTTTTGACTGGATGCCAAATATGTGGGGATATAGGCCCACAGAAGGAAGAAAACACGATGAAAAATTCGAAGAATGTCATCATCTTGGGCGGGCTCTTAATGGTAGCCGCCTTGACCGCTTGCGGATCGAAGACTCAGACTATTCACATTCAGCTTGTTCCGTCGAATGATCCGGCCACGCTTTTGACCCGCGCTACCGCGCTCGCCCCGATGCTTGCCAAATATACTCCGGGTTATACTTACACGATCGATGTCGGCGCGACCTATGCCGCGACCACGACTGCGCTTGTCAATGGCCAGATTGATGGTGGCTTCTTAACCGCTTCCGGCTATGCTCAAGAGACGATCGAGAATCCTGGCAAAGTCACCGCTCTTCTTTCGGCTTCCCGCGCCGGTTACAAAGTCCAAGCCGATGATTTCAAAGGATTTGATGCCGCGTCGAAGGCTAAACAACTTGCCGCAATGAACGGCGAAGTCACGAGCGATGGAACTGCCTTGACCAAAGACCAATTCGGAGGGTCTACTGCGTATAAGTATCGCGGCGATCAATCCACGACTGAAGTCAGCTATTATTCGGGCATTATCATTTCTCTCCGCGATTCGGCGCGCACGGCTTTGAACTTGCCGGCTTTGGATGCCGATAGCGATGGCCGTATCACCTTAAAGGAAATCCATGACAAAGAAGGCGTTATCGGTGTCATGGGCGCCACTTCGGGCTCGGGCTACATCTATCCGTCTAAATACATCTACGATGCTGGCTACACCAATGGCTTTGTCAGCAAGGCCGACTATGCCAAACTGAGCGACGATTTGAAGAAAACATCCATCATTTCTGCCGATGAGAAGAGCTATCCATCCGCTGTGGATTCCTTGATGACCGGCGCTTTGGATGCCGTCTGTGGTTTCATGGACATCCGCTATGGCAGCGCTTTCGTCCAAGCCGATAGCAAGTACAAGGGAAGCGAGAAGCTTTTCACCGATACTTACACCGTCGCCATCACCGACCCGATCATGAACGATACCGTCTCGGTTTATTCCGGACTTTCGGATGACAAGAAGACCGCGATCAGCACCGCTTTGAAAGCCGCCGTCAAAGATGGCAAAAAAGACGATCTGACCACCCCGGCCGGTTTGATCTATCAGATTTATTCGCATACGGGCTATGTGGATGCCAAAGACAGCGATTTCGATTCCGCTCGTGATATGTATCGCTGGACTCTTGCCCACTCGCAAAAGTAATCGATTCGTTTTGCTTTCGCTCTTCTGACAGCATTCCTCCCTAGAAAGGCCAACCGATGATTGAACTCAAACACGTCGACAAAATTTACCCGAATGGCTATCAAGCCCTGAAGGATATCACTTTGACGATTCACGATGGCGAGTTCGTTTCGATCATTGGCCTTTCTGGCGCGGGGAAAAGCACGCTGATTCGCTGCATCAACCGGATGCACGATATTCAAGGCGGGCAGATTCTTGTCGATGGCGTCGATATTTCCAAGCTCAAGGGGAAAGCCCTTCGCGAGGAGCGGCGTAACATTGGCATGATCTTCCAGTCTTTTAACCTCGTCAAACGGGCCAGCGTTTACAAGAACGTTCTCGCAGGTCGTGTGGGCTACCACAATACCTTCGAGACTATTTTCGGAATCTACACCAAAGAAGAGAAAATCTTAGCCCTCCGCTCATTGGACAAATTCGGGATTTTGGATAAGGCCTACGTTCGGGCCGACCAGCTTTCGGGCGGCCAGCAGCAACGGGTTGCCTTGGCTCGGGCTTTAACTCAGGAGCCGAAGCTGATTCTGGCGGATGAGCCTGTTGCCTCGCTCGATCCGATTACCACGATTTCCGTCATGAGCGACTTCACTCGGGTCAATCGGATGGGTATCACGATCATCGCCAACATGCACCATGTTGACCTCGCTAAGAAGTATTCGACTCGAATTTTGGGGGTTCGGGCTGGCCAGATCGTTTTTGATGGCAAACCGGAAGAAGTGACCGATGAAGTTTGCAAGACCATCTATGGCCGCAGTTTGAACAGCAATGAAAAACTTGGTGTTTTGGATGATGCTCCTGAAGCGTTGCCTGAGGAACATCTGAATGCCAATCCCGGAGAAAAACATTAACGGATATGACTCGTTTGACGCCTGAGGAAAAAATCAAGAAGAAGCTTGCCCGTCGCGAGGCTTTTAAGCAAACCTTCATCTATCAAAAGAGCATCCAATGCGGCCGTTTTTTCGTTAATCTCCATCAAAAAATAAACTATACAAGCGTCACGATGGATCTTTCGGAGAGACAAGATGGGAGCGATATCAAAACGGTTGTCAAAAAGCGCCCGGTCTTCAAAATCGGCTGCTTGATTTTTGTCTTCGTTCTGTTCTGCCTGAGTTTCATCCCTTTGAATTACACCTTGATTCGCTGGATGCCGAAGAATTTCTTCGATTCGTTCGTGTCCCTTTTCAAGCCTTTTTCTTATTGGTATGACGGCGTGAATTACGGTCGAACCAAAGATGTGGCAGGCTGGTGGGCCTATTCCTGGAAGATGTTCTCAACCCAATTCCTCAGTCTCTTCGAGATTTGCTTCCTGGGAACCTTGATCGGCTGCCTCTTCTCGATTCCGGTTTATTACCTTTGCTCTCGCAATGTGGTTCACTCGCCTTGGGTTTATCAGACCACCCGGGTCTTCAATGATATTCTCCGCACCATCCCGATGTTCTTGACTTGTATGTTCATCAGCCAATTCTTTGGGACTGGCAATACGGTTGATGGTGTTTTGGCCATCGCTTTCTTCACCACCGGAATCATGTATCAGATGATGTATGAATACATTGAAACGCTTGAGATGTCGCCTTTTGAAGCGATCCGCTCTTGCGGTGGCAGGAACCTTCAGTGCATCAACCTGGGCCTTCACCCGGAGATCAAACCGATGTTTTTTGCCTATTCGATTTACACGCTTGAAATCAACATCCGCGCCTCGGTTATTCTCTCTTACGTCGGCTTCGGGGGCTACGTGAAAATCCTGATCGATAACATTGACCAGCACTGGTATGACTACGCCGGAGCGATGCTCTTGCCGCTATTGCTTGTGGTCGTGATCCTGCAATTTGTGTCGAACACGCTTGTGAGGAAATTGAGATGAGCTCCGGGAAAGAAGAATTAACTTTTTGGGGAAAACTCGGCCTTCCTTTCCGGAAAGCCCACGTTTTTCTTGATGGTGACACCAAGGGTTTAACCCATTTCGAAACTCCGGATGATGCCTTCAGCAAGCGGCCGAAGCGCTGGCTCGTGAACCTGATTTTTATCGCGGTCATGATCGGCTTAGTGATCTATATGGGGCACGATATTCGAATTTTGGATTGTTTCGATCGTCCAATTCAATGGTCGGCCATCGGCGATGATATCCGTCTTTTCTTCAGCCCAAATTGGGACTATTTCTTCGGCCGGGGCGAATTCGCCTGGACCGAAGGCGTGATTTATAACTGTATTCTGACCTTCTGCATCACATTCATTGCCACGGTCGTCGGTTTCTTTATCTCGATGCCATTCGGCTTATTGGCTTCCCATCGCCTCTTTGGCAAAAAGGCCTACATCAGCGAAGCTCTTCTCATCGTGATCCGAACGATGCCGGAGCTCTTGCTTGCTCTTTTCCTCATTACCCTCTCAGACAAGTCTATTTTGACGGCCATCGGGGCTTTGGCGTTCCACTCGATCGGCATGATCGGGAAACTTGACGCCGATCAGATCGATGAAGCGGATCTGGATTCTCTGGAGGCCTTGGATGCCTGCGGAGCCAATAAGCAGCAGCGGATCCACTTGGCCGTGATGCCTCAGGCGATGCCCAGTTTCATTTCGGTTGGCCTTTACCGTTTTGACATCAACATTCGCACCGCGACGACCTTGGGCTTGATCATCGAACAGAATGCCGGCATCGGTTTCAATATTCTTCTCGATTATAATTCGCTTGCCCTTTCGAAGCTCGGCGCCGATACCATCGGCATCGTCATCATGATTATTACCGTTGATCTTGTATCGAGCTGGCTTCGTAAGAAACTTGTATAATTTAGACATTGTATGAAAACGCTTATTCTTCTTTGCGGCATCCCTGGTTCGGGCAAAAGCACTTGGGCGAAAGCCTACGCCAAAGAGCATCCGAACACTTTTATTTGCGATACGGACGAAACCCGGAAGAAAATCACGGGATCTTATTTGATTTTTCCCGAGCACATGGAAGTCATTTTCGATGACCTGATTGCTCAAGCGAATGCCATTTTCGCGAGCACAGCAGGGGATTGCACGGTGATCGAGGATGCCGCCTTCCTCGACAACTATCGGCGCGAATACTTCATGAAGCGGCTCAAAGGCTACGACCATTCGATTCTTTTGATGGTCAAAATGAAGGATTATTCGCCTTGCTATTTGCGGAACCGAAACCGGCCCAAAGAGAAATGGGTGCCTGATTCGGTGATTGACGACATGATCCGACGTTACGAGGATCCGACCCCGGAGGTGCGGAAACTCTTTGACGAAGTCCGCGTGGAGTGGTGGAACTGATTCTTTGCTTATTCGTTATTTTTTCTTTTCTCAAGAAGGTCTAAGATAGAGCTACATATGGAAAATAAAACTCCCGAAGAAACTTCTTCGACGCCTGTTCTTTCAGGCGGCCCTTCTGCCGAGAAAAAAGCCCCTCTCAAGCTGAATTACAAACGAACCTTCACCATCGGTTTCGCCTTCTTCGGGATTCTGCTTCTTTGGCAGATTTATAACCTGACGTGCCCCACTTTCCTCACCCAGCTTTTCGATACGGCCCTCTATCCCGAAGTCACGGATTGGAACGCCCTTAAAGCGAGCAACCCGGATCTCTATACGTCTTATGTTCTCAACGTCCAATATATCGTCGGCATCATCATGGCGATGGATAACATCGCCGCGTTGATCATGCTGCCGATCTTCGGCCGGATCTCCGATAAAACCAAGTCGCCGCTCGGAAAACGCATGCCCTTCATTTTGATTGGCACCCTCGTTTCGGCGATCATCGTCCCCTTCATCCCGGTGGCCTTCTTCTATGGCAGCATCCCGGGATTGATCGTCACGATGCTCCTCGTCATCTTCTTCATGATGATGTATCGTTCGCCGGCGGTCGCTTTGATGCCGGATATGACACCGAAGCCTTTGCGGGCCAAAGCCAATGGCGTCATCAACATCATGGGCTATATGGGCGGCGCGGTCGGGACCGTTCTCTTATTGATTCCGTTCTTCCAATTGACCACTTATCTCAATGCCAGCACCAAAAACATCTGGGAGCTTGAGATTCCTTATCTCATCGTCTCGCTCATGATGATCGTTTCGGTCGGCGTCCTTTTCTGGAAGATCAAGGAAAACAAGATCGAAGCGGAGGTCGAGCCGGAGATGCGCCGAGGCGAAGAAGAAGCCGAAATCGTCGATAAATTGACGGCTAAAGACGAAGACGCCCCGATGACGAAAGCCAACAAGACGATGCTCATTCTCATCCTGGCGGCCGAGGTTCTTTGGTTTATGTCCTTCAATTCGATCGAGACGTTCATGGGCAACTATGTCATTTACTTCTTGGGCGCCAAGAGCGGTGCGACGAGCATTCTTTCGATCGTCGGCGGCGCTTGCTCGGTCATCGGCTACCTCGTGGCTGGTCCCTTGGCGGATAAGATCGGCCGTAAATGGACGATTACGAGCGGTCTCATCCTTTGCCTTCTCAGCTATTTCTTCATGTGCTTCGTCGGCCAGTCTTCCAGCACCACGGTCGTGAGCGGGGTGACCTATCACGCCCTGCCGTGGCAGTTCTATATCATCTACGTGGTCAATGGCTTTGGCGGATCCTTGATCCACAATTGCTCGTTCCCGATGGTCGTTGAGCTTTGCACCAAAAAGAAAGTCGGCCAATTCACCGGCTATTACTACGCGGCGTCGATGCTTGCCCAATCCCTGACCCCGATCTTGATCGGTCTCATCTTCCTCAAAGCCCAGGAATGGATCGCCCTTCCGATTTATGCCACTTCGCTGATGGGGGCTTCGCTCATCGTCTTCCTCTTCGTCAAGAACGCAAAAGCCAAAAAAGTCTCGAATTCCAAAGGGCTTGAATCCTTGGGCGGAGATGATTGAGCCATGCCCGCTATCATCACGCACTACACCTTTGCCAAAGAGGTGATGAAAGAGCCGTCTCGCCTTTATAAAGAAGCTCTTTATGTCGGAGCCCAAGGCCCGGATCCCTTCTTTTTCTTCGGCCAATACCCTTTCAAAAAACGGGAGCATGCGAAGGAAGTGGATTCCTTTGGCACCGCCCTTCACGACATGGATATCTCGCCGGTTTATCAAGCCTTGCTCGATTACGCAAATGCCTCGAAGGATAAGGAGCTCCTTTATTCCTACATCGAAGGGCTTTTCCTCCATTATTCCCTCGACCGCGAATGCCATCCCTACATCTTTTCGAAAGCCGGTTATGCCTCGGAGCCGCCGGCTCGGAAGAAGCATTATTCGGCTTCCCATTGCCGCTTGGAGAGCTATCTCGACATCCTTTTGGGCAAGAAATACGGCACCTTCACCTATCACACAGATCGGCTTTTGGCTCTTCCCGAGGATCAGCTTCAAGCGATTTCCGCGATGTGGTCTAAGGTTAACGCGACCACTTTGAAGAATCCCTATATCGACTCCCAAGCGTTCGCCTCTTCACTCAAGGACTACCGCAAAGTCATGCATTTCGTGAATAGCCCTCATCGGTTCAAGCGCTTTCTCATCGCTCTTTTGGTGGGCAAGGATTCCCAGCCGTACTGCATGAATTTCCCATCCCATTTCTCGAAGAGCGAGCAAGCCTTAGATTACTTTAACGAAAAGCATGCGGCTTGGCCCGCCCCGGCTACGGGTCAAATGCGGACCGATTCCTTCTTTGATGATTGGGCCAAGGCTCAGGCGGATTACGAAAAAATCCTGCCCTTATTGGCCAAAGCCAAGACAGGGGCGAAGATCCTCCCCGAACTCACCGCTTTCGTCGGGGACATCGATCACGATGGGATCCATCCCTCCGAGAAAATCACCTATACCGCGGTGATTTGGACGGAAAAAGAACGCCAATGATCCCCTGAGGCCTCTTCGGAGGCCTTTCTTTTTACGGAAATAAATGGTCAATTTTGGTCTCTTAAGCCTATGAAATAGGCTTGATTCGTCCTAGAATAGGGCGATGAAAATGTTCCGGAACGGTTATTGGCAGAAGCTGGTCCTTCTCCTCACGATTCTTCTCGAGCTCACGCTCCTCGTCTATATCGTGGTCCAAGTATTTGTGAACGGGGCCACTAATCCCGGCTCTTCGGTCCTTTACGTGACCCTGATCATCCTTTTGCAGGCGTTTGTCTGTGTCTTCATCGTTCAAACCGACAGCGCCGCCCAATACAAGATCGTTTGGCTCGTTTTCGTCGGAGCTCTCCCGGTGGTGGGCGCCACGTTTTATATCCTTTTCGCCCACAAGCTTCGGACCAGGCGCGAATCCAAGACGCTCAAGATGTATTACGAAGCGCTGAAACACGACCCTTCGACCGATGAGACCCGTCGCAAACTCGCCGCTTCGGCCCCCGATTGCGCCAATATCGCCAATTACATCGAGCAGGCGAGCAATGGGGGAATCTACCAGAATACCTCCGTCAGTTATTTCCCGCTTGGGGACGTCGCTTTCCCCGTGATGCTCCGAGAACTTGAAAAGGCCAAACACTATATTTTCTTGGAATATTTCATCATCAAACCCGGCAAATTCTGGGATTCGATCCTCGATATCTTGGTCAAGAAAGCCAAGGAAGGGGTCGATGTGCGGGTGGTCTATGACGACATGGGGAACTTAGGCGCCACCCCGGTCCATTATTGGCGCTATCTCCGGGGCTTGGGTCTCAATGCCCATGCTTTCGCCCGGATCAAGCCGATTCTCGATGTCCGGATGAATAACCGCGACCACCGAAAGATTCTCGTGATCGATGGACATACGTGTTTCACCGGGGGCATCAATTTGGCCGATGAGTACATCAACATCAATTCGCCGTATGGCCATTGGAAAGACAATTCGATCATGCTCAAGGGGAAGGGCGTCTATGGCTTCACCCTCCTTTTCCTTGCCAACTGGCTCGTCCATTTCGAGCCCAAGAAAAAGATTGATTACGATTATTACCGGCCTGAGACATATATCGACGAGGATGGGGGATTCCCTACCAGCGATGGCTTCGTCCAGCCTTATGGCGATATGCCTTACTCGAACGACGACGTCGGCGAAGGCGCCTACCTTTCGATCTTAGGCAAAACCAACCGTTATTGCTATTGTTCGACTCCGTATCTTATTCTCGACGACCAGCTTCGCGATTCCTTTAGGATCGCGGCCCTTCAGGGGAATGACATCCGGCTTTTGGTCCCCGGCGTCCCTGATAAAAAGACCGTGTTCCAACTGACGCGCGCGAATTACGGACCGCTTCTCATGGCAGGGGTCAAGATCTACGAATACACCCCGGGTTTTGTCCATCAGAAGATGTTCGTGAGCGATGACGAACTCGCGACGGACGGGACGATCAATCTCGACTACCGTTCACTCTACCTGCACCAGGAATGCGGAACTTTGCTCGTCAAGAGCTCCTCCGTCATGAAAATGAAGCAGGATTTCCTCGATACCGTCGAGGTCTCCCATGAGGTCACTCTGGAAGAGTGGAAGGGTTGGGAAAAGAAGAAAAGGGTCGAATGGGCTTTATTGAAGCTCGTCGCCCCGCTATTATAAAGGAGGAAAACATTTTATGAACCCCTTTCGGAAAGCCTATTGCCGCAGCTTCCAATTTTGCGTGGGCCTAGCTGCCTACGCCATGAACTTCAAAGAACCGGAGCTCATTTCCGGTGAAGGCGCCTCCAGCAAAGTGAGCGAGGTCCTTAAGAAACGGGGCTATATGCGCCCCCTTATCGTGACCGATCCGGGCGTCTATTCGCTCGGCCTCAGCAAAACCCTTGAGAATTCACTCAAGGCCAACGGCTTAAGCTACGCCCTTTATAAAGACGTGGTGGCCAATCCGACTTTCGATTGCATCAATGAGGCCAAAGCATTGGCCGAAAAGAATAACTGCGATTCGATTGTGGCCCTCGGTGGCGGCTCCAGCATGGATACCGCCAAGACCGTCGGCGCCCTTTTGGCCAATCCAAAAGCGAGCATCGCTTCGCTTCGGGGCATTCTCAAAGTCCATAAGCGTTACCCGATGCTCATCGCGATTCCGACCACGGCCGGGACCGGAAGCGAAGCCACCGTCGCGGCGGTCGTCGTCAACCCGAAGACCCGGGAGAAGTTCGCGATCGATGATCCGAAGCTGATCCCACAGGTCTGCATTCACGATTCCTCGCTTTTGGCGAAATTGCCTCCGAAGATCATCTCGTCGACCGGCATGGACGCTTTGACCCACGCGGTCGAGGCTTTCATCGGCCATGAGCGCACCGCAAAAACCAAACGCTATTCGATCGAAGCGGTCCGTTTGATCGATGAGAATCTCTACGCTTTCTATCAGGATCCTTCCAATGCCAAAGCCCGTTTGGCGATGCAGCGCGCCAGCTATCTCGCCGGCGTGAGCTTCACCCGGAGCTATGTCGGCTACGTCCATGCGATCGCTCATTCCTTGGGCGGGCAGTATAACGTGCCCCATGGTTTGGCCAACGCAATCATCCTTCCCCATGTCCTCAGAAGCTATGGGAAGAAAGCCGATAAGCCTTTATCTCGCCTCGCCGAAGCCTTGACGCTCACAAAACCGAATGCCTCGCGTCACGACAAAGCCTTGGCCTTCATCGCCTGGATCGAGGGGATGAATGCGAAGATGGGGATTCCGAAGAACTTCGATCATTTGATTAAGAGCGAGGATATCCCATTATTGGCCGCTCGGGCTGATAAAGAAGCCAATCCGCTTTATCCGGTACCGAAAGAGATGGATGAGAAAGAATTAGCAATGCTTTACAAGGAGATCGATCCGCAATGACCATTGAAAGCGTCGAGTCGTCAGGGGTTACTTTTCTCAAAGTCACCAACAGCGTGGGGCTCGCCCTCACCTTATCCGACTTTGGGGCCGGGATTTATGAAATTCGTTATCTCGGCGTTCCGATGACGATCGCGCAAAAAGACAAAGCCGAATGGCTCCATAGCGATGCTTATTTCGGCAAAACCGTCGGGCGAATCGCCGGGCGGATCAAAGAAGGCAAGCTCGATTACTTGGGCAAAACCTATTCGCTTTCCGTCAATGAGGGGGTCAATACCCTCCATGGCGGGGTCGAAGGCTTCTCCTTCAAGATGTTCAAGATGGACGTGGTCCACTTGGGCGATGGGATCGCCGTCGATTATTATCTCGTGAGCAAAGCGCTCGAGATGGGCTTCCCGGGCGAAGTCGACCTCCGGGTCCGTTACCTCATCAAAGAGAACGAGCCGGTTTTCCGAATTGTCTACGACGCTAAATCCAGCGAGCAAACCCCGCTCAATTTCACAAGCCATACCTATTTCAATCTCGGCGGTGAGGATACGGTGGAACGTCAGATCCTTTACATCGATGCGAACGAAACCGAGACCTACGATAGCGCGATGATTCCGCTTGGCTTCGCTCCCGCTCCGAAATGCCTGGATTTCACGACGCCGAAAGCGGTGGGGAAGGATATCAACGATCCTTATCTCCAAAATGCCCGGACTTTGGGCTACGACCATTGCTTTGCCTTCCGCTCGAATAAATGCACCTTCCCGGTGCTCACGCTTGAGAATGGGTCTTTCAAGCTGAGTCTTAGGACCTCGCTTCCAGCCGTTCAGATCTATAGCGATAACTACCCGAGAATGGGGGCTTTGCTCACGAATGGGCAAAAAGAAAAGCAGCATTCGGGCTTGGCGATCGAACCGGTTTATAAGCCGAACGATTTCCACGCGATGACCTGCATGCCCTATGAGGGGAAGCGCAATTTCATCGAGTATACTTTTTCCAAAAAGGGGGAGTGAACCATGATTGAGAAGACGATCAAAGAAGCCGTTTTTTACGCGAAGAGCCATTTGGATCTTCGGGAAGAGGACGAGGATTATTTCACCAATCTTCTTCTCGCTCATTATCACAAAGCCCAGCCTTATGAAGGAGAGATCGATGAAAAGGCGATTTCCGCCTATCCTTTGCCCGATCCGATCGTGAATGCGATCATCCAAGAAGACGTCCAAAACGGCATGGATGAAGGCGAAGCGGAGCGGGATAGCAGTTACGTGATGGGCTTATTGAGCCCGACGCCCCACGAAGTGAAGGACGCTTTTGATGCCCTCTATGACGTGGACCCGGAAAAAGCGACCGAGTACCTTTATCAGTTATCCATCGCGAATAACTACATCGCCAAGAGCAAAGTCGATCAGAATCTCCATTGGGATGCGACCTATCAAAAAGGCTCGCCGCTTGAGATTTCGATCAACCTCTCGAAGCCGGAGAAGAACAACAAAGACATCGCCAAACTCAAGACGGCGAAAGCCACGGGTTATCCGAAGTGCCTTCTTTGCAAAGAGAATGTCGGCTTTGAGGGGAGCGCCTCCCATCCGGCAAGAGAGAACATCCGGATCGTGCCGCTCACCTTGGCGGGCGAAAGATGGTATCTTCAGTACTCGCCTTATGTTTATTATTCCCATCATTGCATCGTTTTCTATCATGATCACGTCCCGATGCTGATCGCGCCGAAGACCCTTGAAGCCCTTGTGGATTTCGTGGATCTCTTCCCGCATTTCTTCATCGGCAGCAATAGCGACCTTCCGATTGTCGGCGGCTCGATTCTCAATCACGAGCATTTCCAAGGCGGCGGGCATCTCTTGCCCTTATTGACCGCCCCGGATAAGGAAGTCGTTTATCATTCAGCGAAAAAGACGGCGGTCTCCATCATCGATTTCTACGATACCTGTCTCAAGATCGAAGGGAAGGATCGGCAAGATGTGCTTGCTCTTGCCTCGAAGATTCTTTTGGCCTGGCGGAAATACGATGACCCGGCCCATGACATTCTCTCCCACGAAGGGGAAGAGAGCCATTCAACCGGCACGCCTTTCGCCCGCAAGACGGAAAAAGGGTATGCGATCAATCTCATTCTCCGCAATAATCGTTGCACCCAAGAGTATCCGGATGGCCTTTTCCACGCCCATCCCGAGTATTTCCATATCAAGAAGGAAGGGATCGGGCTCATCGAAGCCGCTGGCCTCTTCATTTTGCCAGCCCGGCTTAAACGCCAAATGGGCGAAGTCGAGGCGGTGGTGAAGAGCGGGGCTCCGAAAGAAGAGTATCTCAATAGCTATCCCGATCTCGATGTTTTTGAACCGATGATTCTCGAACTGAAGAAAACCGGCGAAACCGCCGAGACTTATATCAATGCCGTCTGCCGCGAGATTCTCAAGAACGTCGCGGTCTATAAAGACGATCCGAAAGGTCAGGAGGGCCTCCACGCCTTCCTCAAGGAGGCATTACGATGAACGTCGAAGAAGCACTTAAAAAAGCCGACGCCCTCTATCTGAAGAACTACCACGAAGCGGCCAAACGCCACTTCATTTCCTATGGTCGGCTCGAGATTTTGGGCAACCATACGGATCATCAGCATGGGCACTGCATCGTCGCCGGATGCTCTCTGGGCATCAAAGGGGCGGTCTCTTCGAGCGATGACGGTCTCGTCTCCGTCGCCAGCGAAGGCTATGGCCGCTTCGCTTTCCCTTTCTCGGATCTCGAGATGAAGCCAACGGAGAAAGGCTCTTCGCTTTCTTTGGCCCGCGGCGTTTTAGCCGGGCTCAAAAAGAAAGGCTACAAGATCGGCGGCTTCCGGGCCGCGATCAATAGCGACATCTTTGCCGGCGCCGGCGTCTCCTCGAGCGCGGCCTACGAGCTTTTCGTGGGTGAAGTTGAAAACGCCCTCTATAACGGCGGGAGCATCCCGCGGATTGAGCTCGCCAAAGCGGGCCAATATGCCGAAAACGTCTATTTCGGGAAGGCTTCGGGCCTCCTCGACCAATGCGGCTCGTCTTTTGGCGGCGTTCAGTTCCTCGATTTCACCGATATGGCGAACGTCAAGGTCTCTTCGCTTCCCTTCCCGCATTGGCCTTTGCGGATTGTCTTGATCAATCCGGGCGCCTCGCACGCCGGGCTGAGCGATCTCTATAGCGAAATGCCGCTCGATATGAAGACGGTCGCCAAGAAAGTCTTCGGGAAGGAAGTCCTTTCGGAAGTTCCTTCCGACGAATTCTATGCGAAGATCTTCGATCCGAGCCTTCCGATCAATGAGCGCCAGCGCTTAAGAGCCCTCCATTATTTTGAGGAGGATAGTCGAACGATCCGGGCCAAAGAAGCGTTTGAGCAAGACAATATGGGGATGTTCCTCGAAATGGAGAGGGCCACTGAGCTTTCGCAGATGACCTTGCTCCACAACGTGATGATCCCTGGCCGTTACGCCGGCTCGCCCTTAGAGGCGGTCAACCGGGCCAACGCTCTCCTTCATACCGGGAGCGCCCGAGTGATGGGCGGTGGACTCGCCGGGAGCATCATCTGCTTTGTCGAAGAAAAGGAATTCGACCATTTCATCGAGGGAATGGGAAAGTTCTACAGCCCTGAGAAAATCGTGGAAGTGTCGATCCCCGAAACGGGTGCCCACGAGATTCGCCCGACTTTGTGATAGAGTAAAAAAAGAGAGGTAATTGAACATGAATCGTGTCTCTGGCATTCTTTGCCCCGTGAGCGCTCTTCCGTCGCGCTTTGGCATCGGGGATTTCGGAAAGGAAAGCCGCGTCTTCGTCGACTTGGCGAAGGAAGCGGGCTTCTCTCTTTGGCAAATCCTGCCGCTCAACCCGCTCGGCTATGGCCACTCGCCTTATCAGCCGTTCTCGAGCTTCGCGATTGAGGAACTCTATGTCGACTTGGACGCCCTCAATGCGAAAAAGCTCTGCAAAAAGGCCCCGGATTTCCGTCAAGACGCCGAAAAGGTGGATTATGAGGGCATCCGCGCCTACAAGGAGCCGTTCCTCAAAGAGGCGTTTGAAAAAGAACTCGAAAGGGATCCGGGCTGCCTCGCCGACTTCATCGCGACCCACACCTGGGTCTTGCCTTGGAGCCTCTTCATGATGAATAAGCGCCGGAATGCCATGGCCTCGTGGGAGAGCTGGCCGAAGGAACAGCAGGAGATGATTTCCTCCTATCCTTCGCTTACCCCCGAAGAAGAAAAGGCCGCCCGTTATGAGATTTGGCTTCAGAAGACCCTTTATGAACAATGGAAATCCCTTAAAGATTACGCGAATAAGAAGGGGATCCGTTTGATTGGGGACGTTCCTTTCTATGTGGGATTCGATTCTTGCGATGTCTGGGCGAACCAAGATAGTTTCTTGCTGGATCCCAAGAGTAAAGAGCCGGTTTGGATCGCTGGCGTTCCGCCCGATTATTTCTCGAAGACCGGCCAAAGATGGGGCAACCCGATCTATAATTGGGATCTCCTCGAAAAACGGGATTTCTCGTTCATCATCAACCGATTGAAGCTCAACGGCGAGCTTTACGACGTGATCCGTCTCGATCACTTCCGCGCGTTTGATACCTATTGGAAGATCCCTGCGAGCTGCCCGACCGCGGTCGAAGGCGCCTGGATTGAAGCGCCGGGCTACAAGCTTTTCGATATCTTCTTCAAGGAAGTTCCGAACCTCGAGATCATCGCCGAGGACTTAGGCGATCTCCGTCCCGAGGTTCTCGTGCTTCGCGATCACTATAATTTCCCAGGCATGAATGTCGTCGAATTCACTTTCCACGATGCCGAGCTTGTGAAGAAACCGGGCTACGACCGCGAGAATATGGTCGCCTACCTTGGCACTCACGATAATGATCCGCTCAAGAGCTATTTCTCGTTGCTCCCGAAAGAGGAGCAAGCCGCTTGGCTCAAAGCGCTCGACGAGAAGAAGATCGCCGGGGCGGATATCAACGACAAGCTGATTGCCTACGAACTCGCGCTCAAAGCCAAATACGCGATCTTCGCCGTTCAGGATCTTCTCGATCTTGGCACCGAATCGCGCCTCAATAAGCCGGGCATCATCGATGACGTCAACTGGACTTGGCGGATGAAGGATTATTCGGCCCTCGAAGCGAAAGTTGAGCATTTGAAGAGCCTTAACGCCCAATATCACCGATAATAGACCCATGATCAAAGTGGGACTGGTTTCGTTGGGGTGCGCCAAAAACCTCATCGACAGCGAGATGATTTTGGCGATGTTCACCGCCGACGAATACAAGTTGACGGATAATCCGGCTGAGGCCGATCTTTTGATCGTCAATACCTGCGGCTTCATCGAAGAGGCCAAAGAAGAGGCGATCGACACGATCTTCCAAATGGCCCAATATCCGGGCAAGTTAGTCGTGGTGGGCTGCTTCGTCGAACGCAATCTTGCCGAGCTCCAAAAGAGCCTGCCCGAAGTCGATCTTTGGGTGCCGCTTAAGGATTATCCCCATCTTCACGAGAAGATCGAGACCCTCCTCGGAACGAAGGACATTCGGCCGCTTGATCCTTTGCACCGGGTCGTTTCGACCCCGGATTACGCCGCTTATCTCCGAATCAGCGAAGGCTGCAATAATTTTTGCGCTTTCTGCGCGATTCCTTATATCCGTGGACGTTTCGTTTCACGGCCGTTTGATGAGGTGATCTTGGAGGCTGAGACCCTTAAGAAGGCCGGCGTGAAGGAAATCTCTTTGGTGAGCCAAGATACCACGATGTATGGCTTTGATTTTGCTGGCCACAAGCCGAGCATCATTGATCTCTTAAAAAAGCTTGATGGGATGGGCTTTTATTCCATCCGTCTTCTCTATCTTTACCCCGATGAGATCTCGGAGGAACTCTTGGAATTCGTCCGCGATTCGAAATCGATCAAACATTATTTCGACATCCCAATCCAATGCGCGTCGGACCATCTTCTTGGCCTCATGAAGCGCCACGGGACGGCTGAAAAAGAAAAAGCCTTATTCAAGAGAATCAAAGAACTTATGCCGGATGCGGTCTTGCGGACAACCCTCATTTCGGGCTTCCCTGGCGAAACCGAAGAAGACCAAAAAGAAACCCTGGAATTCCTCAATGAAATCCAATTCGATCACTTGGGCGATTTCCCGTATTCCCGGGAAGAGGGAACGGCCGCTTACGCCTATCCCCATCAGGTTCCGAAAGCCACAAAACTTAAACGCAAAGACGAGATCATGAACCTTCAGCGCAAGATTTCGCACGAACGGAATAAGAGCCATATCGGCGAAGTGATGGAAGGCATCGTGACGGGCTATGACCCCGAAAAGAAGCTTTATACTTTGCGCAGCTATTGGAATGCGCCGGACGATATCGATGGGAATCTATATTTCTCTTCAGAAAAACCTCATAAAGCAGGGGAGATCGTCCAAGTGAAAATCTCCTCATGCTTCATCTACGATTTATTGGGCGAAGCGATCGACTAATTATTGCTGTTTTCGTCAAGATAGGCAGGCTTCGTTTTGATGTGGCTCCAAAGAACCGCGGCGATCGTGGTGGGAACTCCTAAGAAAAAGAGCATCCATAGACGCCAGCCTTGCGAATCAGGGAGATCAAGACCTAACTCCAGATAAATGGCGGTGATGAGCGTCCAAGAGAACATCGTGACATAAAAAGCGCGGTATTTTTTCGGCCCCCAAATCGCATTGAAAATGATGATGATCAGGAAGGAGAGAGGAATGGCCCAGACAAAAGCCATCCAATAGAGGGCCGGGTAATACAGGGTGGATCCGATGCAGGCGACGATAGCCAAAATCCAAACGAGGGAAACCGCCAAAGCCGTGATGACGGTCTTATTCACCTTAGCCGAATTCGGTGAGGGGAAGTCCTTGCGGTTCGCCGGGGTGATTTCGTGGGTTAGATAGTCCAAAGAGACGCCATAGAAATCAGCTAATTGCTGAAGCACTTCGATGCTCGGGAGTGCCTCGCCATGCTCCCATTTTGAGACGGCTTTGTCGCTATAAGAGAACTTCTCCGCCAGCTCGTTCTGGGTCAATTTCTTACCCTTTCGCAGCTCGGTGAGGTTGTGTGCAATATTCGATTTGATGTTTTCGTTCATGAAGTAATTTTAAGAAAATGAGCCTAAAAAAGCAAGCTATTATCGAATGACTCTCTTTTTAGGAGAGTGGGTGAATCTCTCTCTTTGCACGAGAATAGGCTCTCTTTTTGGTACTCCTAACGGTATAGACAAACTTAACGAACGCGCACGTATACTATCCTCGCCCTCAAAAAAGGGCATTTTATGAAAGAAAACGAAATGTCAAAAACCGTTTATTACACGGACGAACTCAATGATGAGTTCTCGGGCATCCCGGCCAAGCATTTTTATATCCCGAAAGATTATGTTTACGTCCACAAGAATCTTTTTTATCGCTTCGTCACCTTTCTTGTTTATCGCTTGATCATGACGCCACTGGCCTTCTTGCATAACAAATTCTCCCTTCATCAGAAATTCGCTAATCGGAAAGTTCTTCGTGAATGCCGAAAAGAAGGCTACTTCATCTATGGAAACCATACCCAGCAGTTGGGAGGGGGCTATACCCCGAATCTGCTTTGCTATCCGAAGAAGGTTTACATCGTTGTGAGTCCGGACAACCTCGCCGTCAAAGGCCTTAAGACCATTCTTGAGATGAGCGGAGCTCTTCCCCTTCCCTCGACGATCGAAGGCATGGGTTATTTTCTAGAGGCGGTTGAGAAGCGGATCGTCCAACACCACGTGATCTGCATCTATCCGGAAGCCCATATTTGGCCTTATTGCACGACGATTCGTCCCTTTAAATCTGTTGCCTTCAAGTATCCGGCCCGCCTGGGCGCCCCGGTCTACGCCTTCACCGACACTTATAAAAAGAGAAAGTTCGGCAAGGCTCCTCGGATTGTGACATTCGTGGATGGCCCGTTTTACCCCGATGCCTCACTCTCGCTTAACGACCAAGCCCAGAAACTTCGGGATCAGGTCTATGACGCGATGGTGAACCGAGCCGAGAAAGAAAGCACCTATTCGATCATCGACTACGTGAAAAAGGAAGGAGGAACGCCCCATGATTAATCTCGTCTATTGCGGAAATGAAGGAATCTTCAAAGGGATTTTGATGTCCCTTTATTCCGCACAAAAGAACACCAAAGAAGCGCTCAACGTCTATCTTTTGAGTGGCGATTTCACCGAATTGAGCCCCAAGTTCACGGCCATCAGCGAAAAGCAGAGGGCCTTCTTGGAGAAGATGATTCAAGCGATGAACCCGGAGAGCCGTGTGAGCCTCCTCGACGTCGCCCCGTACTTCAAGAAGGAATTGGCTTCTTCGCCCAACCTTCATTCTTCTTATACGCCTTATACCTTGCTTCGTCTTTTCATGGATCGGATTCCTTCCCTTCCAGAGAAAGTCCTCTACCTTGATGCTGATACGGTGGTCATGAAAGACTTGGCCAATCTCTATGCGGTGGATCTCGGCGACAACTATTTCGCCGGAGTCCTCGATGCTTATGGCCGCTATTTGATTTCGCCCCGTTATTGCAACGCCGGCGTTCTCCTTTTGAATCTTTCTTTAATTAAAGAAAAGGGTTTATTCCCGCATTGCCTTGCTTTGCTGGCGAAGAAGCATTATTTCTTCCCCGATCAGAGCGTCCTCAACAAGTGCGCCAAAGGCCACAAGCTTTATTTGCCTCGGGAAGATAATGAGCAGAAGAAGCTTCGTCCTCAGACCGTGATCCGCCATTATTGCAATCAGCCGCGCATTTTCCCGTACGTCCACGCCCTCGTGGCAAAACCATGGGACATCGACCGCATCCATAAAGTTTATAAGACCTCGGCTCACGATACCCTTTACCGTGAATGCTCGACGTTATGGGAGGAATTTGCCCATGAATAACTACTATTTCTACGCCGCCCTCGTTTTTGGCGGCCTTCTCTTCGCGATACTTTTGGCTTACCTTCCCCGCATCGTGGCGTGGTTCGGCTTCACCAAACCTTACGAACATCTTCACAACGAGAAGAAGAACCGGATCGCCGTTTTGGTTCCGGCCCGCAACGAGAGCGAGGTCATTCGTCCTTTGCTCGAGAGTTTAGCCCACCAAACTTACGCCGAGAAAGAGGTTTTCGTGATCGTCAAAGACCCGAAGGATCCGACGATCGCTTTGGCCAAAGAACGGGGCTTCCATGTCCACGTCGAAAGCACCCAAACGTGCAAATCCGATGCGCTTGATGGCGCCATTCAGGGCATTATCTCCGCAAATCCCCGTTCCTTTGACGCCTATCTCATTCTCGACGCCGACACGATGATCCATGACAATTATCTTGAAGAGATGAATAACGCCATGGCTTCCGGACGCGATGTCATCGTGAGCAAAAAGATCGTGAAGAACTATTTCCTCAAAAAAGGATCGTTGACCTTCCAGGGAGCCGCCAATGGCTACATTTGGACCCTTTTCGATGAGATGGGCAATCGTTATAAGAGCCTTCATCATATTGCTCTTTTCACCGTCGGTTCCGGATTATTGATTTCTTCGAAGATCATCCTTCGCAATAATGGCTGGCCCTTCAAAGCCACGATGACGGAGGATTGCGAATTGGCGGGCGATATCATCGCGAACCATGATTCCACGTATTACGCGCCTTACGCTCCGATTTATATGGAAGAAGCGCCGAGCCTTTCGATGACCAACAAGCGACGGAACCGCTGGATGAACGGGCTTACGAGCGCCCAGAGACTCTATCGTTACAAGGATTTCTCGATGGGGAGCTTCTGGGACGTCTATTACTCTTACTCGATTTTCCTTTCTTATCTCTATTTCGCGTTATTGAGCGCCTTTGCTTTAGGAAATGGCGTGGCGGCGCTGATTCACTTCTTCGCCGGGGACCCGCTTTGGATCTGGGCTCTCAGTTCCTCTTTATCGGCTTTGTCCTTGATCTATCTTTCGTTCTTTGTCATGGCGCTCATCGCCTTCTTCGCCCAGAAGAAGGATGTGAAAGGGCATTGGCTTTTCAGAATTCTCACGGTCTTCCTCGTTCCGTTCCATTACCTTGGCTATTTCCCGATCATGGTCAAAGTGTTCTTTGGCAAAGCCGATCAGGGCTGGGAAGAGATCGCTCGGGTCAAGGAGACGCGTTAATATGGCGAAAGAGCAACTGACGCGGGAAGAAGTCCGCGCAAAGTACCTCGCTTTGGAAAAACAGGGGATTTTCGATCAGCACGTTGATCCGATTGACTATTCAATCGTGATTCCGGTCAAGAAGGATTATCACTATTATCCGGTCGGCTTAAAGGAGAAGGCGGTCCGCTTTTTCCGTTACAACTTCGTTGTGAAGCCTTTCATGGCTCACGTGAACAAAGACTTCCTTGAGACCGAAGTGGTGGGACGGGAGAACCTTAGGGGGATCTCGAAGGCGATCGTCACCTCGAACCACGTTCAGATGTTCGATTGCGTTGCCCTCAAGAAGGCCATGAAAGGCCACCCTTTGAATATTGTGGCCGCACCCTTCAACAATTTTAGGGGGACTTTGGGGGATGCCATGCGGGCTTCCGGAATGCTTCCGCTTCCGGAAAGTTACGATGGAATGAAGCATTTTGAGGATGCTTTGAAGCTCTCGTTGGACAAAAAACATTTCGTGCTTTTCTTCCCGGAGCAAGCGGAGTGGTGGTATTACCGGAAAGTCCGCCCCTTCAAGGATGGCGCGTTCCATTATGCCTTGCAGTATGACGTTCCAATCGTTCCCTGTTTCATTTCCTTCGCGCCTCGGCGAAAGGCGATCAAGGATCCGGAGGGGATGTACCCGGAAAGAATGATCGTTCATATCCTTAAGCCCATCTATCCTAACAAGGAGAATTCCTTCAATGAGGAACGCAATCGGCTCAAGAAATTGGCGTTTGAGGAGACGAAAGACTGCTATGAAAGCGTCTACGGAATACCTCTTTCTTACAACGAGTGAGTTTTACTCTTGCTAAGCGCGTGTCGACAAACTATAATTCTTCACGCTGTCGATTGCTATTAAGCCTCTCGAAACGAGAGGAAGGAGCATTGACGGTTCTACCTCTTGTCTTGCAGTTCGTTCGAATTGTCTTGCCTAAGAGGCAACATACGCCCCGCTAGTTAAACGGTATAACGGGTCCATGGTAAGGACCAATTCGTAGTCCGACTCTGCGGCGGGGCACCAGCGAAATGAGAACGCTCGAGAAATCGAGCGTTTTTTCGACTCTCTTAAATCATTGGTT
>LAHS01000251.1_pt1 | contig 146541 bp, 122 predicted proteins | sample 329651 | NCBI WGS metagenome assembly LAHS01 (sample SAMN03275699, study PRJNA271635) | activated sludge metagenome | isolation source: sample C-1 Sludge from hydrolytic chamber (first chamber) of Anaerobic...
CACACTTTTGGGGACAGTATCCAAAAATGGCATAGAAGATATTATAAAAAAGGATGGCTGTAAAAGCCATCCTTTTTTTATTTTTTAAGTAGTTCCAAGCTCCTGGATACAAAGGCATTAAGGTCTTTGCCTTTTAGCAGACCGTTTGCCAGAAGCGCAAGGTCAGTCAGCTGTCTCATTAGGGTATTGCCTTGCGCAAATTTTATCATTACGTTGCGGCGCTCTTCCTGAACGGCTGTAAGTTCCTTATTCAGTTTCTCTTTCTTATCCTTGTCCTCTGTAGAAATCTCCTCATCTTTCTTCCCTTTTGTCTTATCCTCAAGTACATGGATTGCATCATGAATGTTAGCGCCCTTCTGAGCAAGGTCTGCAACCTGCGTTCCAGTCTCTTTATCCTTTGCCTCCATAATGCTCTTAACCAGCGGATTCTGGGCATTCAGCTTAATGGTATATGAGTCCGGCATATCTCCGTAGAAATTAATTCCGCCACCCACGGAAGCCATCTCTTTGTAACGTCTCATGAACTCACTCTGAGTGATAAGAATAGGGGCTGCGTTCTCTCCAAGGTTCTCAACATTAAGGTTATAGCGCGGTCCTGCAGGAAGCACCGCGGAGAATGCGTTCTCCAAATCCATCTCTTCTCCCTCTTTCAATTTAGGTTTCTCCACATCTTTCTTAGGAATCAATTCATCAACGCTGTCTGCATCCACGCGTGCAAAGCGACAATCTTTTAGTTTGGATTCCAGCAGATTAATAAAGTGCGCATCCAGCTGCGTATCAAAAATTGCAACCTGATATCCTTTGTTTTCCGCCGCCTGAATGTATGTGTATTGCGCAACAGGGTCAGTAGCATACAGATAGACAACTTTCTTATCCTTATCCGTTTGCGCCGGCTCAATCAATTTCCTGTAATCCTCATAATTCATGTATTTGCAATTTGAAGCTCCCGACAGTTTTTCTCCATCTTTTTTCTCCTCTGCTTTGCCCTCCGCAGCCTTCTCATCATAAACCTTAAACATTGCAAACTTAAGTGCGCGCTCGCAGAATTTCTCATCTGTAAGCATTCCGTACTCAATGAATATCTTTAAGTTATCCCATTTCTCCTCAAACTCTTTCTTGTTGTTCTTTGCAATGTCTTCCAATCTGTCGGCGACCTTTCTTGTTATATAGGTAGAAATCTTCTTTACATTTTCATCCGCCTGAAGATAACTTCTGGAAACATTCAAAGGAATATCCGGAGAATCAATTACGCCATAAAGCAAAGTCAGAAAATCGGGCACTATGTTCTCTACCTGGTCCGTTACAAACATCTGATTGCAAAATAGTTGTATGCGGTTCTTAGTAATGTCCATTCTGTCTTTAATCTTAGGAAAATACAGAATTCCGGTCAGATGGAAAGGAAAGTCTACGTTAAGGTGAATCCAGAAAAGAGGATCCTCTTTCATGGGATAAAGTTTCCTGTAGAAATTCAGATAATCTTCATCTTTAATTTCAGTAGGAGTCTTTGACCAAAGCGGAGTTACATCATTAATTATATGGTCTTTATCTGTTTCAACATTTTTGCCGTCTTTCCACTCAGTCTCCTTTCCAAAAGCAATTGAGACGGGCATGAACTTGCAATATTTAGTAAGCAGCTCCTCAACTTTTTCCTTCTTTGCAAAACCCTTGGAATCATCATCAAGATAAAGAGTTATGGTTGTACCTCTCTCTGTTCTGCTGCTCTCTTCCATTGTGTACTCCGGTGAACCGTCGCAGCTCCACTTTACGCCTTTTGCCCCTTCAGTCCATGACAATGAGTCAATTTCCACTTTTTTAGAGACCATGAATGCGGAATAAAATCCCAGGCCAAAGTGCCCTATAATGCTGTCCAGCTGGTCTTTATATTTCTCCAAAAATTCACCGGCGCTGGAAAACGCTATTTGATTAATGTATTTATCAACTTCTTCTGAAGTCATTCCTATTCCACGATCCGTGATAGTCAGTGTGTTGGCTTTATCGTCATTGGCAATTTTTATTGTCAAATCTCCAAGCTCTCCTTTAAAATCTCCTTTGCCGGCAATAGCCTTCATCTTTTGAGATGCATCTACTGCATTGGCTACCAGCTCTCTAAGAAAAATTTCATGGTCAGAATACAAGAATTTTTTAATGACAGGGAATATATTCTCTGTAGTTACTCCAATTTTACCTTTTGCCATAATATCTTAAGTTTTAATTATTTACGTTAATATCGCGCTGTTTTTTGCAAAAGCGCTCTGTCCGGCGCATACCTTGTGCGGATGCGCTGCAGAATTTTAATCAAACTATGTACCAGCGGAAAATGCTGACAAAATGACAAAAGTGCTGGCGTTTCGCTAGTGATCTAGCTCAAAATTATCCTATGAGTTAAGCAGCTTCATTACCCTGCGCAGCAACCATTTGCGGGTGGCAAGCAGCAGCAGGCATCCTGCAATTATCCCAACGGTATCTGCAAGGGCATCGGTTGGGTCTTCACTTCTGTATGTGGTAAGGCCCTGCAAGAATTCTGTTATGATTGCTGTGCAAATGCCGGCAACAATGATAATCAGATACATTAAGCCGTCGGGAATATGAAATTTGTAGTTGAATTTAATAAAAAGCCATGCTACAAAAGGGAAGGGGAAGAACATGCAAAAATGAACGCATTTGTCTGTAGGAATACCCAGAAAATAGTTGCTTATGCCGGTATCTTTAAAGTGATAAAGGCATAAGAACAGCAACACCGCATAATACAGCAGTAGTAAGCAAAGCGCTAAATATGAGACTGTTTTTCTTGTCATAAATTCATTCTGCGGTTAACTGTGTGGGGGCAGCTTTTAAGTTTAACTTTTTCAGGTTCAACTATGCAAAATCTTTTGAGTGGCAAAGGTAACAAAAGATGCCGGTAAAAAAAGACGGCCGCAAAAGCGGCCGCCTAGACATTAAAATAATCTTATGAAAATTAAGCTTTAGATATCTTACATCTATTTAATTGTTACATTTTTGCTGTCAATCTTCACTTCTGCATTGCCGTAGCATGTCAGGTGCGCCATCGTATTGACTTCTCCGGTTACAGTGCTCATGGCCTTTACTGAGGCCTTGCTTACTCCGCTCAAATTTACTGCAGCATTTCTGGTGTTCAGACCGCTTGCATCACATTTGCTTGCTCCTGAACATTCAACTTTAATTAGTTGTGCGCTTCCGTTAAGATCTGCATCTGATGCTCCGGAAAGTTCTACATTCAGAGAGTTTGATGTTACATCTGTGCGCAGTCTGGAAGCTCCTGACAGTGAACCTGTCATGTCAACCATTGTGCCATTCAGATTTGTCATAGAGGCTCCTGAAAGCTCTAGGTTTACCATTTTAAAACTTCCGTTTACAAGCATTTTCCCTGCGCCGCTTATATCAGCGTTCAATGATTCAACTGCAAGAGTTGTATTATCCATAAATGCAGCACCGCTAATCTTGCATGTAACCTTACCGCCTTTAAACGTTCCCTTTGTTCTTAATTTTGAGGCACCTGAAAGAATCACGGCATCAAGCTTTTTCATTTTAGCATTAACCATTAGCTTGACGTTTTTATCTTTCCATTGTCCAAATCTGTTAATCAGTCCAGCTTTTCTGGCACCTCTTTCATCTATGTCCAGTGTAAGGATACCGCTGTCATCTCTGACAGTAACATAGTTTAACCACTCCATTGAATCTTTGTCCGTGATGACTTGAACAAGGTCAGTATTGCCCTCTTCAATTGTAACGTCAAAAATTGAACATGCTCTAATTCCGTGCAAATCAGAAACTTTATAACGTTTCATGTAATTTTGTCCAAATACTGAGGACACTGTTAATAGTATGGCGCATGCCGCTAATAAAATCTTTTTCATGCTGTAATGATTTAATTATTTATTATTCTCTTATTTTTTTCTTTTGTATGCAATTTTCTAGTTACCCGATAGTTATACTCCAATGACCCAGTTGTTTTCCAGTTACTTCCAGGTAATTAATTTTGAGTCATCCGGCGAGTTCTGCGCAATGAAAACTTTTACATTTTTCAGTCCCGCCATCTTTTGATTGTAATAATTTTTTAGTATTCTAAGCTGCTCATCTTTAGATAATTCAGAAGGTATCTGCTCAGACATCGGAATTGCATCTTCCGTAAGGGCGGATACAACACTTTTAACTTGAGCCTGCGTAGCATCGCTTGCGTTGCTGCTGGAATTTATAAGGGTATTTCCATAGTTTTTCACTTGCTGCATATAGTTGTTCTCTATTGCTGCAACATCTGTAATTCCTTGCGGTGAAACAAGTTGTACGCCTCCAATGTTATTCTCCTTTAGTATGAAGAAAAGACAAATTGCCGCAATTGCTAAGGACGGTGTTGCAAAATACAACAGCGCTTTTTTTGTAGTGAATCTTCTTGCGGTCTCTGCAAACCACTCTCCAACTGAAACTAATGCAGTATGCAGCCAATTTCTGTTTTGAACTGCTTCTGCAACTTGTCCGGCAGCGGTTTCTGCAACTTTCTCAGTTGCTCTCTCTTGTGCGCGCGCAGCCTCAAGTTTCTTAAGGAATCTATCCTGATGTCCTGCAGGGAGTTCTCCATTGTCAAATTGCTCCCTGTTTTTCTTCACAAAATTCTCTAATTCATTATTCTCTTTCATATCTTGCCCTCCTTATAATTGTTTAATATTAAATGTATTATCCTTATTCAATTCCTCTGCAATCTTGTTTCTTCCTCTCATAAACTGGCTTCTGATTCCGCTCTCAGTCAATCCTGTTATTTGCGCAATCTCTTCATAATCATACCCTTCAAATAAGTGAAGCGATACAACCGTTCTGGAACTGCCGGGCAGGGATAGCAATATTTTTTTTATTTTTCCAATGAGCCTTGCAACTGTGCCGTCTCCTTCATCCTCACCTTCAGGCAGATGCAGACTTACTGCCTTTTCACTCTCCTGTAATCTCTCCTCAGTTTTTATATCTTCCTTTACACTGTCGCGATACTTGCCTTCCTTCTCTTTCTTTCTGAGCAAATCAATTGACTTCCTTATGCAGACACTTTGAAGCCACCCTCCAATGTTGTTAATCTCTTCTTTGTTTGGAAATTTGTAGTACTCAATGACAGTGTCCTGCATAACATCCTCTGCGTCAAATGAATTTCCAAGTATTCTCAGACTTGTAAAATATAAACGTCTGGAATGACTGTTGTAAATGTTCTCTATGTCCGCCGGGTTGCCTTTCATGGTGCTTCACAGGTATGTCGCAGAAGCAGGCGGTTTGTTGCAGATTTTGCACAAAAATTTGCTAAATTTGTAGAATAAGCAATAGAAACGCCTGAAAATCACCATAAAAATAATAAAAATTTAAATAATAAAACTATGAACAATTCAATTGCAACTTTTCCAGTTCCTCAGAATGAACCGGTTAAGGATTACGCACCAGGAACTCAAGCTCTTAAAGAACTTGACGCTGAATTAAAGAGACAGAGTAAACAAATTGTAGAAATACCCCTGATTATTGACGGCAAGGAGGTAAAGACCGGAGATATGGGTAAAGTAGTTGAGCCTAATGATCACAAGCATGTTATTGCAAAGTATCACAAAGCTGGTGAGAAAGAGGTTAAAATGGCTATTAAAGCGGCAATGAAGGCTCATGAGGCTTGGGGTGAGACAGATTGGAGAGTAAGAGCCTCTATTCTGCTGAAGGCAGGAGAATTAATTGCAGGCAAATACAGAGAGAAAATCAATGCATCAATTATGCTTGGGCAGAGCAAGGATATATTCCAGTCAGAGATAGATCTTTGCGAGCTTGTAGATTTTCTAAGATACAATGCCGCTTTTGCAGGACAGATTTACGCCATGCAGCCAAAACCTGATGCAGGCATGATAAATACTTTGGAATACAGACCATTGGAAGGATTTGTACTTGCAGTTACTCCTTTCAACTTTAGCTCAATTGATTCAAATTTGAATATGTCTCCTGTTATGATGGGTAACACAACTCTTTGGAAACCATCATCTACCGCATATTTGTCCAATTATTATATCATGCAAGTGTTTATGGAGGCCGGCCTTCCTGCAGGAGTTGTAAACTTCTTGCCTGGCAAGGGCTCAGTAATTGGCGGCGTTGCAGTTGCATCTGAAGACCTTGGAGGTATACACTTTACAGGTTCAAGCTCAACGTTTAACGGACTTTGGAAGAGCGTAGGAATGAACATAGATCATTATAAGACTTTCCCTAGACTTGTTGGAGAGACCGGCGGAAAAGATTTCATCTTTGTTCATAAGAGTGCTGATGCTGACGCAGTTGCAAATGCAGCGTTCTGCGCTTCATTTGGATATGCCGGACAAAAATGCTCTGCATGCAGCAGAATGTATTGCCCTAAATCTTTGTGGGACACAGTATTAAAAGGAATAAAGAAACGTATTGGTGAAGCTAAAGTTGGCGGCATCATGGATCATAATAACGCAGTAAATGCGGTTATTGATGAGGCTTCATTTGATAAAATTGCAGCCGCAATTGAGTTTGTAAAGAAGTCCAAAGACGGAAAGATTGTAGCTGGCGGAAAGCATGACAAGAGTGTTGGATACTTTATCTATCCTACTGTAATTGAGACGTCTAATCCACACTTCAAAACTTTGGAAGAGGAGTTGTTTGGACCTGTCCTTACAGTTTATGTTTATGATGATAACAAACTTGATCAGACACTTGCGCTATGTGATAGCACTTCTCCTTATGGACTTACCGGTTCCGTATTTGGAAATGACAGACTTGCATGTGAGGAGATTTGCCGCAAGCTTAGATATTGCGCAGGCAACTTCTACATCAATGATAAGACTACGGGCGCAGTTGTTGGATATCAGCCATTTGGAGGTTCAAGAGCATCCGGTACAAATGATAAGGCCGGCAGCATGCTTAACCTTTTGAGGTGGGTAACCGTTCGCGCAATTAAAGAAGTTTTAGTTCCTCCTACAAATTGGAAGGGGACAATTTAATATCTGTCGCGACAGATATTGTATAGAAGATTCTAATTCAATAAATATTATGACAAAATCAGTACATCAACTTCACAAAGAGGCAATGGTTGTTGACACTCATTGTGACACTCCGCTCCGTCTTGCAGACGAGCACGCAGACCTTGGCGTTAGAGGAACAGAGGGACATAATGACTTTGTGAGGATGAAAGAAGGCGGCGTAGACGTCTCATTCTACGCTATTTATACATCCGGAAAATTAACTCCGGATGAGTCTACCCGCAGAGCTTTGCAGCTGATTGCTCTCACAAGAGATGCAATTGATGCAAATCCGGATAAAGTTGGATTTGCAACAACAGTAAGGCAGGCCAGAGAGTTAAAGGCACAGGGCAGGGGAGCAATCATGTTTGGAATGGAGAATGGTTCTCCAATTCAAAATGACATGGCTTTGCTGCATGAATTTTATCGCCTGGGTATCAGATATATAACTCTGAGCCACGCATACAATAATCAACTTTGTGATTCATGTGCTCCAAAAGAGAAGACATGGCACGGTTTGAGTCCATTTGGAAAGAAGGTTGTTGCAGAGATGAATCAGCTTGGTATTATGGTTGACTGCTCACATATCTCTGATGAGTCTTTTTATGATTGCCTGAAGTATTCCAAAGCTCCTTTTGTTGCTACACATTCTTGCTGCAGAGCACTTTCCAATCATCCAAGAAACATGACAGATAAGATGATTAAGGACCTTGCTCATGCCGGAGGCGTTATTCAAATTAATTTTTATCCTGCATTTATCAGCAAAGAGTATGCAGACCAGTTCTGGGATTTGGCTGATATTTACGAGGATGCGCAGAAGGCATATTGGAAGAGCGGCAAAAAAGGGAAGAAAGAAGTTGCTGCTTTCCGTCTTGCAGAGAAGAATATTTTAAAAATAAAGAGACCTACAGTTAAAGATTTGGTAGACCACATAGATCACGTTGTAGATTTAGTTGGAACAGACCATGTAGGACTTGGTTCAGACTTTGACGGAATAGAGACAACACCGGTTGGATTGGAAGATATCTCCAAGATGGAGAATATCACCAAAGAACTGATTGCCAGAGGCTACACGGAGACTGACGTTAAGAATATTCTTGGTGAAAACTTGCTGAGAGTTTTAACTCAAGTAGAGGATCTTGCTTATACGTTTTAATTGATCCAATGATGTAATAACGTTGAGATTAATTAAAATAAGACAAAAAAAGAAGCACAAAAGTGCTTCTTTTTTTTGTCCGCGACCGAAGGGAGCGTGCATCTCCGCGCGTAGCGCGTTAAACCACAAAAAAATGCCGCGCTTTGTGCGGCATTTTATGTGCGTGGTTTTGTGCGGGAGCCTTATTATCTTGCAGATTCCATTAAGCCAGCTTTCTTTAAAATTTTATCCAATGCGGTAACCATATCCCAGCGGTCATGATCATTGCGGTTTTCAAATACCAGAACCGTAAGATTTGTGCTAGGGAAGAATGCTTCATAAATTTGGAAACCTCCGTTATCTCCTGTATGATAGACTTTTAACGGGAATCCTGGCTGCTGCTCAATGAACCAGCCATAACCATAATATGTGTTTGGCCTATTTTGATAATCGCAGTATTTGCTGCCAGTAACTTTTGTTACCGGAGACTGCGCCTCACTCTTAATTTTTGCAGAAATAATTTTGTTATCTCTCAGCGCCTTTATCCATTTAATAAACTGGTGTGTGGATGTGTAAATTCCGCCGTCTGCTTTTGTTGCAAAGAATGATTCTTCTCCATAATCGTATTCGTGAAATTTCTTTGCCCCCTCTTTAGCATCCGGAGTATCAGTTACATAACCGTGAGCCATGTGAGGAATTTTTCTGTCCGGTTCAAAATATACGGTGCTGTCCATTCCTGCCGGAACAAAGATATTATCATGCATATATTGTTCAAAAGGTAGGCCGCTTATTTTCTCAATGAATAAATAAAGTAGCTGGAAAGTGGGGTTAATGTACTCATACTGAGTGCCCGGCTGAAAATGCAAGCTGTCAAGATTCTTCATATATTCAATAGATTGCATATCAGTAGCTTTTAATACAAACTCTCTGTCATCTCTTGGACGCGCATCCGGAATTCCGGAGGAGTGAGACATTAGATTTGCAACCGTGATTGCAGAAAATGGAGCCTTTTTAGGAGGCAGATATGGAAGAACCTTTGGAGAAACGTCATAGATACTCTTGTGAATATCAATGAGTTTCTGGTCATCCATTTTTAAAATAGCTACTGCTGAAAATTGTTTTGAGCAAGATGCTATGTTAAAAAATGTATTGCCGTCAATTTTAGATGAGTCTTCATAGTTTGCAATTCCGTATCCTTTATCAAAAAGAATTGAATCTCCTTTCATGATTAGTACTGCACCCCCGGGATTTGTAAACTTAGGATTTTCATTTCCGTCAATTGAATAATGTGCCGTGAACAGAGAGTCAATCTCATCCATGGCAACGGCAACTTTATCTTTGTTTGCTTTCTTTCCGCAGGATACCATAACTAATAATGTTAATAGGGTTAATGAACTAAAGTACAAGCATTTATACAATGCGCAAATAGGTTTTTTACTGTTCATGATATATTGTTTTGTTTATTTATTCTTTTAACTCTCTGGAGTTTAAATTAATTCTCTTTGCATGCACAATCTGAAAAAGTCCAAAGCGCTTGATGCAAATCTTTTAATATTAACAGCGCGGGTATTTCTAAATGCCTTTGTTGTTGTGACTGTTCCATTTGGACCTGAAACTGCAATCCACAGCGTACCAAGAGGTTTCTCTTTTGTTCCACCACCTGGACCTGCAATTCCTGATGTTGCAATAGAGTAGGAGGTTTTAAGTCTTTTCCTAACTCCTTCCGCCATCTCCCTTACGCACTGTTCGCTAACTGCTCCGTATGTATCCAATACTTTCTTGCTTACTCCAAGTGTTCCCATTTTAATACTGTTATCATAGGAGATAACACTTCCGTAGAAATATCTGCTTGCGCCTGGGACAGACGTAATAAGATGAGCTAAAAAGCCTCCGGTACAAGACTCTGCAGTTGAGATAGTTGCACCTTTTTTTAATAACATTTTTCCAAGCACTTCATATGGAGCTTCACCATCAAAACTATAGATTGCATCTCCCAGTATTTTTGACAAAGAGGCGGAGTATTTTTTTAATTCTTGCTCTCCCTCCTTTTGGGTTGTGCCGTATATGGAAAGTCTTAATCTCACTCCCATAATTGGGTCCGGCAAGTATGCAAGATGAAGATTTTTTGGAAGCGCATCTTCCCATTTTTCAATCTTCATAGCTAGCGCAGATTCCGGAATTCCGGCTGTACATATTGTCTTATGAAAGATGTCATCTAGTTTGTAATGTTCTTTTATTGAGGTAATTATATCCGGCAGCGCACGTTCCGTTTCAAAAGGAACGCCGGGCATGGAAAACAGCAGATTCTTTCTTCCATATTTGCTTTTTGGAAATGAAAACTGCATGATAGGGGCCGTTCCAACTTTGTTGGGAATTACCGTGCAAGTCTCAGGCACAGATGCTTGAAGCTTGTTGATTTCTAACATCTGAACTCCGCGCGCCGTAAGAATTTTCTCAATGATATCATATTGTGCCTTATTGCGTACATCCTTTTTACTGCCGCTCAATTCACCTAAGATTTTTTTTGTGATATCATCTTTTGTGGGACCGAGACCTCCCGTAACAAGCACAACGTCAGTTGTTTTTAGGCATTGCTCTATAAAATCCAGAATGTCTTTGCGGTTATCTCCGCAGGTGACCATGGAGTTAACTTTTAATCCAATTTTATTCAATTGTACTGCAATCATTGATGAGTTTGTATCAACAACCTGCCCAATCAAAAGCTCATCTCCAATTGTACATATTGATGCTGTAACCATTATTTTAAAATTTATTTTGCAAGATTTACCTTGTGTATTATTATCTATTTAATATTCTTTACAAGATATTTATTTATCTTCTTTACAAAGCTTGGTCCGTTATATATGAACCCGCTATATACTTGAACCAGAGAGGCTCCGGCGTCAAGCATCTGTTTTGCCTGCTGAGGAGACATTATACCTCCGCTAGCAATAATTGGCAGAGAGCCTCCGGTCTTGCGGGCGATGTATGAAACAAAATCCAATGTCTTTTTGAATAGCGGCGCTCCGCTTAATCCGCCATTGCCAATATCGTCCACAGTCTTGTTTTCTGTCTTTAATCCGTCTCTGCTAATAGTTGTATTTGTGGCAATTACACCGTCGAGACCTGAAACAAGTATTGTGTCTATAATTTCATCCAACTGTGTATAAGGTATGTCCGGCGATATTTTTAGAAGGATAGGGCGGTAATCGTCATACATTCTGCGCAACTCCAAAAGCTTATCTATGATTTCAGATAAATTGGTGGCATCCTGTAGTTTATAAAGGTCTTTGACATTAGGGCAAGAGACGTTTAGAGCAATGTAATCTACAATATCATATAAGTATTCAAAACAGATTTCATAATCTTTTGCCGCTTGCTCAACAGGGGTATCTTTTCCCTTAGTAATGCTTGCCCCAATGACGCAATTTGGATGGTGCTTTTTAATAAAGGAGACTGCATATTTCACCCCTTTGTTATTTATTCCCATCCTGTTTATAATTGCCTCATCCTTAATGAGTCTAAAGCATCTTGGCTGTGGATTTCCTTCTTGCGGCTTTGGAGTAAACGTTCCAACCTCCACAAAGCCAAAGCCAAAGTCGGCCATTTCATTGTAGGTGTCTCCGTTTTTGTCAAATCCGGCTGAAAGTCCAACAGGATTCTTAAATGTAACGCCAAAAACTTCTTTCTCCAGCTTTGGATTTTTGTAGTTAAACAGCATTCGCACGCATGCACTTGCAAGCGGAACGTCGCGCAACATTTTAAGACCGTTGACAACTAAATCATGAATCTTTTCCGGCTGTATTGTAAACAGCAGAGGTCTTATCAGCTTATACATTATAGTACTCTAGTTTGAATACGGCAAATTTACTCAAATCTTCCCGTACTCTTCAAAAGAACCATCTGTATAGAGCAAAATTACCTTTTTTAGCTCTTTTATTTGCCCGGCAGTTGATGAGCTTGCCCCGTTTATTTGATTCTCAGAGGGTTGAGCCGAGCGCTTTGCTGCCGCAGCCTTCTCATTAACAATCTGTTGCAGTCTTTTCATCTTTGCCTGCATCTCCGCCTTTTCTCTCTCTCTTTTTTGAGTTTCACGTAATGATATTGCCTCTTTATTTTGAGCTCCCGACAGGTTATAGTCCTGATTTCTAGTAGGTTGATTCTGCACATGTCCGTTTGTGGCCTGATTGATGGCATGACTTGAACTCTGATTTGCTTGACCGGACTGCTGATTTGCCATTTGGGCTGGTTCGGAAATTTGTTCAATGTCTGATGGAAAATCTTCATCGGGTTTTTCAAAACCAAAAAGGTCAGATTTGTTGCCCGAGAAATTTTCAACAGCTCCGTTTTCAAAATTTTCAGAGGAGTTTTGCTCTTCGGTTTTCTCCTTTGAAATTGCATCACCTCTGAAATTTTTTAGCACATTTCTGTAAGGTTGCCCCTCCCCGGTAAGTAACCAATCAATATTCAAATTCGGTAATTTTGTCAGTAGTCCATGGATCACTTCATAACTTGGGTTGTTACGTCCGCCAAGGATATTTGATAGGGTGGAACGCTGAATTCCCAGAATTGCGGCAAGCTGAGCAGCCGATATTTTTTCAAGGTTGAGAATGGTCTGAAAACGGTCTTTCATTTCTGTAAACTTTTAATATTACAAATTTAAACAATTATTTGTCATTTTTCAAAAATATTTTAAGTTCACAAGATTGTACAGAATTGTGAACACGTTGCGTACCATTATGGAAAAGCCGTTTTAATGCAAATAAAAGGGGAATTACGCAACTGCATCATTATTTAAAGATGTAATTTAGATAAAAATAATTAATACATTGTTTATCAACTATATATGTAATTTTAAATCAAAAAAATTACCCTAGTTGCGCAGTTTTTCAAAAATTTATGCGGAATTTATTTAATCTTTAACTTTAGGTGTATTTTGTATTATTACTGAAAATCAGTTAGTTATTTTTTAAAATATTTAACAATAACTTTTTATTATCCTCCGCAACTGATTGCGCGTAGTGAACTGCGCAATTGTTTTCAAATATGTACAATTATGTGAACAAAAATAGTTTAATTTTGTGAAATATGAATTGTGCAAAATTGCGTTATTTTCATTATTTCATCATAAGCGGACAATTCTGTATCTTTGCACAAAACTTTGAAAATTGAGGCCTAAAATTAAAATAGCAGATTTCACCTATTCTCTCCCGGAAGAGAGAATTGCCAAGTATCCGCTGGCAGAACGTGACAGTTCCAAGCTCTTGGTATTTAGAAAAGATAAAATCTCAGATGATAACTTTTATAACATGAATAAGTATCTTCCGGAGAACTCTTTTATGGTCTTTAACAACACAAAAGTTGTCCCGGCCAGATTGTTTTTCCAGAAACCAACCGGGGCCGTTATTGAAATTCTTTGCCTTAATCCAACCTCTCCAAAGGACTATGTGATGTCCTTTGCAAGCGTGGGCAGCTGTGAGTGGAACGTTGTTCTTGGAAATGCTAAACGCTGGAAGGAGGGTGACATCAGTTTTATTACTGATAATACGCTCAGCGCGCACGGTGCCGATAATACCGATACTGCCGGTGACTATATATATAAGTGTGCTCAAGAAATAAACTTGAGAGCGGAACTTGTTAAAAAAGGGGATGAAAAAGGGTCAATTGTGAGGTTTAAATGGGATACAAGTATCACATTTTCAGAGGTTTTGGACATTTGCGGACAGGTGCCCATTCCGCCTTATCTAAACAGAAAGACGGAGGCGATAGACAAGACAAGATACCAGACAATCTATGCAAAAATAGAGGGTTCAGTTGCCGCCCCTACAGCAGGTCTTCACTTTACTGATAGAGTTCTTAAATCACTTGATAATAAAGGTATTAAAAGAGACAATGTGTGTCTTCATGTTGGCGCAGGCACGTTTATTCCTGTAAAGAGCGAGTTTATAGCTGACCACAACATGCATACGGAGCCATTTTCTGTGTCCCGACAGTTTCTTGCAAATCTTGCGGCTCTGCGTCCAGGAGAAAAAGTGATATCTGTCGGGACTACATCAACAAGAACACTTGAATCTCTGTATTTTATTGGAGTTCAGTGCATAGAGGCTGAAAAAACAATTTCAGGCGCAAATGGAGGGTTGAAATCCTTAAAAGGTTTTTCTCCGGAGACTGTTGGGCAATGGACCCCTTATGACAAGGAATATAATTATACTCTTAAGGAGTCTATAGAGGCCATTATCAGATATTTAGATGATAATAATCTGCAACGGCTGGTTGCCGGCACTTCTATTATTATTGTGCCGGGATATGCGTTTCATGTAATTGACATACAGATTACAAACTTCCATCAGCCTCAAAGCACCCTGTTGCTGCTTATTGCGGCTATTGTTGGAGACGGTTGGAAATATGCTTATCAACATGCTTTGGAGAACGGCTACCGATTCTTGAGCTACGGCGATAGTTGCTTGTTGTTCAGAGAATAATAATTGTTCATGAGCTAAAAGTCAAATTTGAGAGCGATTGATGTTTAATTTATTACCTTTGCTACGCAAAAACAAAATGACATTCCGCTTACAGGCGGAATTTCCTATTGAAATGGATTTAAGCAAGTTTGACGGCATTAGGCCATATAATGATTCTGAAGTTCACCCAGCGGTGGAGAGAATTGCGGCCAGTCCCTTTATAAAAGATATTGCAGAATTTCTTAAAATTACTGATAAAGAAGAACTTAGAAATGTTCTCCTTTCATGTAATTCTGTGGATGATTTCCAGGACAGAATTATGGCCATGGTTGTTTCCCTTATCCTCAAGAATACAGCGGAAAAGGTGACTTTCAATGGATTGCATTATTTTGACGCAAACAGGACGCATGTTATTATAACAAACCATCGCGATATTGTGCTGGACTCCGCTATAATTCAGCTGATTCTTCATAATAATAAAATCAAGACTACAGAGATGGCTGTTGGGGACAATCTTATTTCATCTCAGTTTATTGAGGATATTGCCAGGTCAAATAAGATGATTAAAGTCATCAGAACTACATCGCCAAGAGAAGTTTACAATACATCCAAGATACTTTCTGAATATATCAGGTATAAGGTAGCCGGGCAACGCAGCTCTATATGGATTGCGCAACGCAACGGACGTACAAAAGATGGAGTGGATTTAACTGAGCAGGGGCTGCTTAAAATGTTGGATATGAGCGGCAGCGGAGATTTTGTAAAAGATATGGAGGCCCTTGATATACTGCCAGTTGCAATTTCTTATGAATATGAGCCATGTGATGCATTCAAGACACATGAGCTTTACGTCTCTCGCAGGCAAAAATATGTGAAGGGAGAGGATGAAGATTATAATAGTATCCTAACCGGGCTTACTCAGTGGAAAGGAAACATTCACTTTGAATTCACAGAACCGGTTCTTCCAAAAGAGGTGGAATATTGTGCTCAATTCACTAAAAATGAGCGCTTCCAGGAACTTGCAAAAATCATAGATAAGCAGATTCACCGCACTTACAAACTGTGGCCAAACAATTACATTGCAGCAGACTTGCTGGCAGCGGAAAGTGATTCAACCAAAGGCAAATATTCAGATCATTACACTCCGGAGCAAAAGGCTCATTTTGAGGAATATGCAGCAAAACAGCTTAGTACGCTGGAGGGCGATGCCGCAGAGCTGCGTGAAATCTTCTTGGGCATCTATGCCAACCCTGTCAAATCTCAAGAGAAATAATCTATTCCATGAATGATTGCAAGGTCATTTGAAAAAGGTTGAGCGAGTGCGTTTCGTACGAGCAATGATTTTCTTCAGAAAATCATTAGCGAGAAGTAAGCCAGAGCGAAACTTTTCAAATGACGTGCAAAATGACGTGCAAAATGACGTGTAAAATGACGTGCAAAATGACGTGCAAAATGATTTGCAAAAAAAACATAAAAAAAGCCGCTTGAAAAAGCGGCTTTTATATTGACAATTAGGCTATTACTTACTATAATCGTAAAAGCCCTTTCCAGTCTTCCTGCCAAGAAGTCCTGCACGTACCATCTTTCTCAAAAGTGGATGTGGACGATACTTGCTGTCTCCGTATTCATTGTAAAGAACCTCCATGATTGCAAGGCAAACATCCAAGCCAATCAAATCTCCTAACTCAAGAGGTCCCATTGGATGGTTAGCGCCAAGTTTCATGGCTGCATCAATTTCATCGCGTGTTGCAACACCGTCTGCAAGGATACCAACTCCCTCATTTACAAGAGGAATAAGGATTCTGTTTACAACAAATCCCGGAGCCTCGTTAACGCTTACAGGAGTCTTGCCAACTGCCTTTGCAATCTCAACTGCCTTGTCATGAACTTCTTTAGAAGTTAGCTGGCCGCTGATAACTTCAACTAGTTTCATAAGTGGAACCGGGTTGAAGAAGTGCATTCCAACTACATTCTGAGGACGAGTTGTAAATGATGCAATTTCTGTGATTGACAAAGAGGAAGTATTTGTAGCAAGAATTGCCTCTGGTTTGCAAACCTTATCAAGTGTCTGCCAAATATCTTTCTTGGTTGCCATATCCTCTGCAACTACCTCAATTACAAGATCTGCGTCTTTAAGATCCTCATACTTCATAGTATCGGTAATCTTAGAAAGAATGCTGTCCTTTACGGCAGCTTCCATCTTCCCTTTTTCTACGCTCCTTGTAAGGAATTTTTCAATGGCTTTATGAGCCCTGCCCAGTGAAGCTTCACTGCGCCCTTTTAGTAAAACGTCATGGCCGGCTGTGGCAAATGCCTGAGCAATGCCATGTCCCATTGTACCGTTACCAACTACTGCAACTTTCATATTTATAAGTATTTAAAGTTAAACTATATGTAATTTCTTTTGCTTGTCCTACGCAAAGTTAGGCATAAAACAAACATGTTATATTTTTTATCCCGACAGTTATTTCTTTTTCCACTCTGCGGGCCTCTTCTCAAAGAATGCTTTCATTCCCTCCTTCTGATCCTCTGTGGAGAAGCAAAGAGCAAACAAATCATTTTCCAAAGAGATTGCTGAATCTATGTCTGTCTGCATTCCTTTGTTGATTGCTTCTTTGCTGTATTTCAGTGCAATAGGGGCATTTTTGGCAATCTGTTTTGCCATTGCGTATGCCGCATCCATCAAGGCTTCAGGTTCTACTACGCTGTTAACCAAACCAATACGGTATGCCTCATCTGCCGTAATAGGTTTTGCAGTGTAAATAATTTCCTTGGCCTTGCCAAGTCCTACAATTCTTGGAAGTCTTTGTGTGCCAGAGAATCCAGGGGTTATTCCAAGACCTGTTTCCGGCTGTCCGATTTTTGCTTTGTTAGATGCAATTCTGATGTCGCAGGCCATTGCAAGTTCGCATCCTCCGCCCAAAGCAAAACCATTTATTGCCGCTATAACGGGTTTGTCCAAATTTTCAATTTTTCTGAATACCGCAGAGCCCTGGACACCAAAGGCTTTGCCCTCCGTAGCATTCATTGTGCTCATCTGTGAGATGTCAGCGCCTGCTACAAACGCGCGTCCTTCACCTGTAATAACTACTACTGAAACTTCCTCATTTGCAGCAATTTCTGTAAATGCCGCATCCAGTTCTGAGAGGATGGTAGAGTTAAGGGCATTCATTGCCTCGGGATTATTAATCTTTACGGTGCAAATCTTATCCTTTACGTCTACTATTAACTTTGTGTAATTCATAATGTTATATTTAATTTATCTGTCTTATTCTATTATTCCGCATGGTTTTTATTTTGCTTATCTGTCTGATTATTAGGAGTATTATCCATTATTACATTCATGTGCGGATAAGGAAAACTTAATCCCGCCTTTGGAAATTCTTCATATACTTTCTCCGTTACGTAAGTCATAGCGGTAAAATAATCGTCTGTCTTTACCCAGCCTCTACCCAATATGTCAACTGAACTTGCGCTTAAATTACCCACATACGCAGATGGCGCTTCCGGCGCGTTATCTTTCATTATCTGGGGACATTCTTGTATAAGCTTTATTAATAGAGATTTAGCTTTATCAACATCATCCCCGTAAGTAATGCTTATCGTCCAGTCGCATCTTCTTGTTCCAGTATCTGAATAGTTGTTAATTATTCCGTTGAACAATGAGCCGTTTGGAAGAATTATCTTTTTATTATCAGGAGTTGTCATGTGCGTGGAGATAATTTCTATGGCGGAAACAGTGCCGACATATCCTTGCGCCTCTATGGTGTCTCCAACTTTAAAAGGCTTGAATATCAGAATCATCACTCCGCCTGCAAAATTTTGCAAAGTTCCAGACAGTGCCATGCCTATAGCAAGACCTGCGCCTCCAAGCAAAGCCACAAAGGAAGTTGTGTCAACACCAAGAGTATCTATCGTGACTATAATAAGAATAAGTGTGAGAAGAATGCTGATAGTGCTTAGCACAAAGGAAGATAGGGACGGGTCAACGTTTTTCTTTGTAAATATTCTCTTTGTGATTTTCTTGATTTTCTTTATAAGCCATGCGCCAAGAAGATAAATTACAATGGCTGCAAGTATCTTGGTGCCAAGGTTTAAGCCCTTGTCCGTAACAAAGGTGAAAAGCTGGCTGGTATCCATGTGAGACACGCTGTCGACGGTAGATTTAATTCCAAGTGAATTCGGAAGGAGCGAGTCTGCCTTTGCCGTGGCTGCCTGAGTTACCTGTTGTGCCTGGGCGGCAAGTTTTTGCGCATCATCCGGGAGGTTAACGTTAAGAAGTGTTAAAAGTGAATTAAATAATGCAGTCATAATTACTTATAGGTTCATTTTTATCCTTAATTATCACGATCCTAGCCATTTTATTATGGCAACGTGTGCAAATTTATCAAAAAAAGCCCTTTGTAACCCTTTAAAACGCTAAAATATTATTCACATTCAAATGTTTATAAAATATAACAACGTTGTTATATTTTTTGTCATTTTTTTTGTTATATTTGCAAGCCGCAGGCGAGGCGGGTCAATTCATTTTGGCAGTGCATGCATGCAGGTTTATTATAGATAATAGAGTCTAAAAGAAATAATTAATAATTTAAACTTTTTGTATATGAACAAAAGAATTTCATTGCAGGATGCCGTTTCTAAGATTAAGGACGGTATGACAGTTATGGTTGGCGGATTTCTATCTGCCGGTTCTCCTCTAGATATCCTTGAGGCTCTCTCAAAGACAGGAGTTAAAAATTTAACTTTAATTTCCAATGATACTGCATATCAGGGAATTGGAAACGGTAATCTGATTGGCAACCACCAGGTTTCTCATCTTTTTGTATCTCATATTGGAACAAATCCGGATACTGCAGCTCAGATGAATGCAGGTGAACTTAAAATTGAATTTTGCCCGCAAGGTACTCTTGCAGAGAGAATTCGTTGCGGCGGATGCGGACTTGGAGGTGTTCTTACAACTACCGGTCTTGGAACAGTTATGGAGTATGAACAGGATGGAAAGACTCCTAAACAGAAAGTTACCGTTGACGGAAAGACTTATTTGTTGGAGAAACCGCTTCATGCAGATGTAGCTCTTATTGGAGCAACTGTTGCTGATGAGCTTGGAAATTGCTCTTTTGTAGGTACTTCACAAAACTTCAACCCTCTTATGGCAACTGCTGCTGATGTAGTTATTGTTGAGGCTGAGAAGATTGTTCCTGCAGGAACATTTAAACCAGAGGAGATTATAACACCTTCTCTATATGTTACTTATCTATATGAATCAACTAACAAGCTTCAGAAAGTAAGAGAGTAATTCTTGCGTAATAAGCTAAAAATAAAGAAATTATAATGGTAAAGAAATCACTTATCAGATTGAGAATGGGCGGAGAGGATGCTCATTACGGCGGCGGACTTGTAGACGGAGCTCACATGCTTAAGCTTTTTGGAGACGTTGCAACAGAACTATTAATTATCAATGACGGAGACGAAGGTCTTTTCAAAGCTTATGATAATGTAGAGTTTATAGCTCCCGTTCATGCAGGAGATTACATTGAGGCTACCGGAGAGATAACTCATGTTGGCAACACTTCTCGCAAGATGGTGTTTGAGGCAAAGAAGGTAATTGCTCCTCGCCCTGATGTATCTGACTCTGCAGCAGATGTTTTGGCAGAGCCAATTTTAGTTTGCAAGGCTAGCGGAACATGCGTTGTTCCTGCAAAGTGCCAGAGAAATAAAAAATAAATAACTGTCGTGAACTTAAAAAACACGACGGTAAAATTTCAAGAAAATGGAGAAATTAATTATAACAAATTGCATTAGCGGTGCTGAGGTTACTAAAGAGCACAACCCTGCAGTCCCTTATACCATAGACGAATATGTAAGAGAGGCTAAGAGCGCTTATGAGGCAGGAGCAAGCATCATTCACCTTCACGTAAGATATGATGACGGTACTCCAACTCAGGATAAAGCTAGATTTGAGGCAATTATGACTGCTATCAGAAAAGCTTGCCCTGATGTTATTATTCAACCGTCAACAGGCGGAGCAGTAGGAATGACAAATGACGAGCGTCTTCAGCCAACCGAACTGCATCCAGAGATGGCTACACTTGACTGTGGTACAATGAATTTTGGCGGCGACGATATTTTTGAAAATACAGAGAACACTATCAAATATTTTGGTCAGAAAATGATTGAGAGAAATATCAAACCTGAGTGCGAAGTATTTGACAAGAGCATGATTGAGATGTGCGTCCGTCTTGCTAAAAAAGGATACGTAAAGTCCCCAATCCATTGGGATTTGGTTATGGGTGTTAACGGAGGAATTGGCGGTGAGCTTAGAGATTTTGCCTTTATGGTAGGCTCTCTTCCAGCAGGTTCCACATATACCGTAGCCGGTGTAGGACGTTATGAATTTCCTCTTGCTGCAATGGCAATTATTCACGGAGGTCACGTAAGAGTTGGTTTTGAGGATAATGTTTATCTATCCAAAGGCGTTCTTGCAAAGAGCAACGGAGAGCTTGTAGCTAAAGTTGTACGCCTTGCAAAAGAATTTGGAAGAGAGATTGCAACACCTGCAGAAGCACGTCAGATACTGGGACTTGCACCGCTAAAGAAATAACGGAGAAGCCCCATATTTTTTTGAAAATCAAATAACAATTAAATAAATAATAACATTTAAAACATTTAGTTTTATGCAAAAGAAAGGTAACAAGTATGGAACACACAGAGTTATCTCACCAAAAGGTGTGCTTCCACAGCCGGCTGATAAGATTGACAACAACATGGATGAAATCTATGACAATGAAATCCTTATCAAAGTTCAAACATTAAACATTGATTCTGCTTCATTTACAGATATTTCCACAAGAGCAGGCGGCGACAAGAAAAAGATTGCCGAGATTATGATGGATATTGTTGCTAAGCAAGGAAAGCACCGCAACCCATGGACAGGTTCAGGTGGAATGCTTCTTGGCAAAGTTGAGAAGATTGGCGACGCTCTTAAAGGCAAGACTGATCTTAAGGTTGGAGATAAGATTGCAACATTGGTTTCACTATCTCTTACTCCTCTTAGAATTGACAAGATTAAAGAGATTCGCGCTGACGTTGACCAAGTAGATATTGACGGAAAGGCAATTCTATTTGAGAGCGGAATTTATGCTAAAATCCCAACAGATCTTCCTGAGAAACTGGCTCTTTCAGCTCTTGACGTAGCAGGTGCTCCTGCTCAGACAGCTAAGCTGGTTAAACCGGGCGATACAGTTCTTATCATTGGCGCAGGCGGAAAGAGCGGAATGCTTTGCTGCTATGAGGCTAAGAAGAGAGCAGGTGTTACAGGTAAAGTAATTGGACTATGCCACAGTGAGAAGAGCGCTAAGAGACTAGAGGATCTTGGCTTCTGTGACGTTGTATTCACAGCTAATGCAACTCAGCCTGTTCCAGTATTGGAGAAGATTGAAAAACTTACTAACGGTAAGCTTTGCGATGTTACTATCAATAACGTAAACATCAATGACACAGAGATGACCAGCGTTCTTTGCACAAAGGATGACGGCGTTGTATATTTCTTCTCTATGGCTACAAGCTTTACAAAAGCAGCTCTTGGCGCAGAGGGCGTAGGCAAAGATGTTACTATGATTATTGGTAACGGTTACACTAAGGGTCATGCGGAGATTACTCTACAGGAACTTAGAGAGTGTCCTAAGTTGAGAAAAGTTTTCACTGAACTATATGCTTAATTTTTAACTGGTTATGGCAGCTAAATATTCAAATGTTTCCAGGAGAAATGAGTTGTTTCCAAAGGTTACAGATGCCGAGTGGAATGACTGGCATTGGCAGGTCAAAAACAGAGTAGAGACTTTAGAAGATCTTAAAAAATATATTAAGCTTTCTAAAGATGAGGAGGAGGGAATCAAAGAGTCATTGAAGACTTTGAGAATGGCCATCACTCCTTACTACTTAAGTCTGATTGATCCTAACAATCCGGAAGATCCTGTTAGAAAGCAGTGCATCCCAACAATTTATGAGACTCATAAATCTGTCGGTGACCTGCTTGATCCGCTACATGAAGATATAGATTCACCTGTTCCCGGATTGACTCATCGTTATCCGGATAGGGTTCTTCTTCTTATAACTGACATGTGCTCAATGTATTGCCGTCACTGCACCCGCAGAAGATTTACGGGCCAGACGGATAAGGCAAACTCTATGGACAATGTTCAGAAAGCTATTGAATATATCAGAAACACTCCTCAGGTAAGAGACGTACTTCTTTCCGGCGGAGATGCGCTGATGGTTTCAGATGAGAGACTTGAGTCTATCATTAAAGAGCTTCGCACAATTGACCACGTTGAGATTATCAGAATTGGAACAAGAACTCCGGTTGTTTGCCCTCAGAGAATTACCCCTGAGCTTTGCAACATGCTTAAGAAATATCATCCAATTTGGTTGAATACGCACTTTAATCATCCTCAGGAAGTTACAGCTGAGTCAGCTGCTGCTTGCGCAAGACTTGCAGACGCCGGCGTTCCATTGGGAAACCAGTCTGTTCTTCTAAGGGGCATCAATGATTGCGTAAACATCATGATGAAACTTGTACATGAGCTTGTAAAGATGAGAGTTAGACCTTATTATATTTATCAGTGCGATTTGTCCATGGGTCTTGAACACTTCAGGACTCCTGTAAGCAAGGGCATTGAGATTATGGAAGGTCTAAGAGGACACACAAGCGGATTTGCAGTTCCTACCTTTGTAATTGATGCGCCGGGCGGCGGAGGCAAAACTCCAATCATGCCTAACTACATTATTTCTATGGCTCCCGGAAAGGTTGTTCTTAGAAATTATGAGGGCGTTATTACAACCTATACAGAACCAACAGACTACAAAGACGAGAAGTGCAATTGCAAGTATTGCAAAGAGAAGCACGAGTGCGAGGGCGTGGTAGGTCTTTTGGAAGGAAAAGGTATGTCTATTGAACCAGCTCATCTAGAGAGAGTTGAGAGGGCAAAGAGACGCGGAGCAGTGAAAAAATAATTGTACCGCATTATGTCTTTCATTGGTGAAATAACAAAGTACAAGAGCCTCTCCATTGTAGGCCTTGAGAAGAATACCGGGAAGACAGAATGTTTGAATTTTATCCTTAAAAGGTTGCCGTCACAATGTAAGGTGGCGGTAACCTCAATTGGGATAGACGGGGAGAGCAAGGATCAGGTGACCGGAACGGCCAAGCCTGAGATAGCATTGAGAGAGGGAATGTATTTCTCTACTGCTGAGGTATTTTACAGGTCACGACAGTTATTAAGTGAATTGGTAGAGATTACAAATGAGAGGAGTTCTTTGGGAAGAATTGTTACCGCAAAAGTGTTGATAGGGGGGAAGATTTTGCTTAGCGGCCCTTCATCTGCTGCGTCTTTAAGACGCTGGGTTGCAGGGGTTAATAAGTTTAACGTAAATCTTACAATAATAGATGGAGCGTTATCAAGGCTAAGCAGCGCATCTCCGGCTGTGAGCGAGAGTCTGGTTTTAACAACAGGAGCTGCTTATTCCGTTAACATGGATAGGCTTGTGCGGAAAACAAAATTCATTGTAGAACTTGTGGGGATAGATAGAGCGGAAGAGTCTCTGAGAGAGACTTTTCTGGACATTGAGAGAGGAGTGTGGGGTTTGAGCCGTCAGGGTAAGCTGATTGATTTTAAAGTTGCATCATCACTTACTATTGACAAAATACAGGATAGTTTGACAAGAGATTGCAAAGCTGTATTTGTTGCGGGAGCGCTGACGGACAGGTTTCTGAATATGATTTCAGATTCCAAAGAAGTAAAAGAAATTGTACTGCTGGTCAGGGACTTTACAAAGATTTTTGTAACGGAAGAGGCCTACAGATTGTTCATCAAAAGAGGGGGAAGGATAGAGGTCCTTCAAAAGAGCAGGCTGATTGCCGTATGTGTAAATCCTACTTCTCCGCGCGGAATAGTGCTTGATTCCGATGTATTGTGCGAGAAGTTGCATGAGGCAATAAAAGTGCCTGTATATGATATAGTTAAGAATAAAGATAAAGTATAATATATTGGATAGCGGAGGGGAGATTAATAAGTTTTTGAGATGCTTTTTAAGAGTTTTTTAGATAGTCCTTGCGGGTTCAGGTTCATGTTTGATTCTCTGCAGTTGCAAAGCAGCTGCGGCAGAGCCAAATTATTGGAGACTGAGCTGATGACCGATTCGGCTAAAATTGAGGATTGTTATGAGAAACTCCATAACGCTTACGATTCCATTTATGGAGAAGGCAAGAATTCTTTAGCAAAGCTGGAGACCCTGGATCACGGATTGATGTGCTTGCGTGATATTACCGGAACATTGGCAAGGCTTAATAAAGATGTTGTGCTGGATGATATAGATTTATTTGAAATAAAATATCTGGGCTTGCTTTGTTCATCTGTGACTGATATGGTTAATGATTTGGGGCTCAAAGATGTACAGTTGCCAAATTTGGAGAGCGTTATTTCTATTCTGGATCCGGACGGAATGAAGATAGAGAGTTTCTATGTGTATGATTCTTATTCTAAAGACCTTGGAAGAATCAGAACTGAACTTAAAAAGCTTCAGGCGGCTGAATCTGCGGGAAAGAAAGACGGTGCTACTGATGATAGGATTGTGGATTTGGTTGATAAAGAGCAGCTTCTGGAAAGCAAAATAAGAGAGGAACTGTCGGGAAAATTAAAGAGGCACTCAAAAGATTTATATGCTGCAATTGACAGGATGGCGGCACTGGACATACTGCTTGCAAAGGCGCAGCAGATTAAAAAGATGAAGATGTGTTTCCCTCAGATTTCTTCCGACGGACGTACTGTTTACAAGGGAATGTTCCATCCGCAAATTGTGGATGTTTATGATAAAGAGAATGTTGTGGCGTTGTCTGCAACGGAGAAGAAGAAGTTTGTACCAGTAGATATAGATTTTGAATTAGAACCTGTGACTATCATTGGCGCAAACATGGGAGGAAAAACGGTAGTACTAAAAATGACGGCGCTTAATCAGCTGCTTTTCCAATTTGGTTTTGGCATAGCGGCCGGGAGTGCGGTAATTGATATTAAGGATAATGTAATGGTCTGCATTGGAGATGAGCAGAATGAATTGAGCGGCCTCTCTTCTTTTGCAGGTGAGATAAAGGCTGTTAATCAGGTGCTTAAGAGCGCAGATGCGGGAGACAGAATTTTGGCGCTGATTGACGAGCCTGCCAGAACTACAAATCCTATTGAGGGAACGGCGCTTGTGACTGCGCTGCTTAATGTGTTAAAAGGCAAGAAGTTATCTGTGCTGCTTACTACTCACTATAACATTGCCGGAGATTTCTTCCGCAGGCTGAGGGTGAACGGACTTAAGGAGGGGAAGATGGATTACAGGTTGCAGGAGACTCACAGCGGAGATATTCCGCATGAGGCAATCAATATTGCGGAGAGCTTAAATATTAATCCTCAATGGATTGCAGAGGCTAAAAAGGAACTTGAAAGACAGAAAAAAGATTAGCTGTCGTGATTTTGAAATTTTAATAATTAATAATAATACTTCACACTAAAATTAATTTAAAATGCAGAGTAAATTAGGTTTAGACTTTAATAAGGTTGCAAAGGCAAAGGGGCTGGCAAAAGATATAGCTACCGATGTGCAATCTTTTGTGGAGCACTATACAACTGTGGCAACAGAGAGAACCATCTGCCGTGCGCTAGGAATTGACGGCGTGGATGAAAATATGGTGCCGATTCCAAACAGAGTTGTAGATGAGCTCAAAGACAAGGGTGTGCTTGGACAAGGCGCTTTGTTCTATATTGCCAACGCAATGATTAGCACAGGGTTGCAGCCACAGCAAATTGCGGAAAAAATTGCAAAAGGAACTCTTGATATAACTAAAGAGGCAAAGGTTACGGACTGGGATGTTTTGATGAAAACTATTCAGCCTGTGATAGATGCAACAATCAAAAAAATCAGAGACCGCAGACTTAGAAGAGAGGAATATATTAAGGAGTACGGAGAGGATACCAACAGACCTTACATATATATCATTGTCGCGACAGGAAATATTTATGAGGATTGCATTCAGGCTCAGGCCGGTGCAAGACAGGGCGCAGATGTTATTGCAGTTATCAGAACAACAGGACAAAGTCTTCTTGACTATGTTCCTTACGGAGCAACAACTGAGGGCTTTGGTGGAACGTTTGCAACGCAGGAGAATTTCCGCATCATGAGAAAAGCTCTTGATGAAGTTGGAGAAGAAATTCACCACTACGTGCGTTTGTGCAATTACTGTTCAGGTCTTTGCATGCCGGAGATTGCAATTATGGGAGCCATTGAGGGACTGGATGTTATGTTGAACGATGCTCTTTACGGCATTTTGTTCAGAGACATTAACATGCAGAGAACTTTGGTTGACCAGTATTTCTCCAGAATTATCAACGGATTTGCAGGCGTCATCATTAACACGGGAGAGGATAATTACCTTACGACCGCAGATGCAGTTGAGGCTGCCCATACGGTTCTTGCTTCTGACCTGATTAACGAGCAACTTGCTTTGTTCTCCGGTCTTCCGGAAAAACAGATGGGACTTGGACATGCATTTGAAATGGATCCTATGCTTAAGAACGGATTCCTTTTGGAACTAGCTCAGGCTCAGATGACAAGAGAAATTTTCCCGGATGCTACTCTTAAGTATATGCCTCCTACAAAATTTATGACAGGAAATATTTTCCGCGGTCATATTCAGGATGCGTTGTTCAATGTTGTTGGAATATGGACGCACCAGGGCATTCAGCTTTTGGGTATGCCGACAGAGGCAATACATACTCCGTTTATGTCAGACAGATTCTTATCAATAGAGAATGCAAGATATATATTCAATAATATGCATGACATTGGAGAGGAGGTTGAATTTAAGCAGGACGGCATTATCCGTAACAGAGCTAAAGAGGTATTGGACAAGGCAATAGCGCTGCTTAGCCAAATGAAAGAGAAAGGCTTGTTTAACTCTTTGGAGGAGGGAATCTTTGCGGATGTTAAGAGACCTAAGAACGGAGGAAAGGGACTTGCCGGAGTTGCCGAGAAAGGGGCGCACTATAGAAATCCATTTATTGACTTAATGAAAGGGAGGAAATAAAGATGAGTGAAGGTTTGTATTCAATGGAGGCCAAGAATTTTGATAAAACACTTGACCTTAAGAAAGTAAAGCCTTATGGCGATACAATGAACGACGGCAAGGTACAGCTAAGTTTTACACTTCCGGTACCGGCTGGCGCAGAGGCTGTTGAAGCCGCAAAGCAACTTATTAAGAAGATGGGTTTTGAGAATCCTTTGGTTGTATTTTCTCAGGAGCTTACACCCGGATTTACATTCTTTAATTGCTACGGCAATCTTACCCACACTGTAAATTATACTGACATTCATGTTCCAAAAGTTGACTCTAAAGTTATGAGCATGGACGATACTGATACTTACATCCAGGAGAATGTCGGACGTCCTCTTGTTGTGGTTGGTGCGAGCACCGGAACTGATGCGCATACTGTTGGTATTGACGCAATTATGAATATGAAAGGTTATGCCGGACATTATGGTCTGGAGAGATATAAAATGTTTGAGGCTCACAATCTTGGAAGCCAGGTTCCTAATGAGGAATTTCTTGCAAAGGCAATAGAGATGCACGCGGATGCCATTTTGGTTTCTCAGACTGTAACTCAAAAGGATGTTCATATCAAGAACCTGACAAATCTTATAGAACTGATGGAGGCAGAAGGACTTAGAGACAAAATGATAGTTGTCTGCGGAGGCCCGAGAATCAGCCACGAGCTTGCAAAAGAGCTTGGATATGATGCCGGATTTGGAATGAACACTTACGCGGATGATGTTGGCTCTTACGTTGCGGAAGAGTATGTAAAGAGACATCCAAAAAAATAACTGTCGAGATATAATACTGAATAACAAGATTATACAGAACAAAATAATTAACAATAATTAATTTTAATTAATCATGATGGATAAAAATCAAATTAGAGAGTTCATAGCCAAAAGGGCTGCTCTTGAGGTTAAGGACGGTGACGTCGTTAATTTAGGTATTGGTTTACCTACGCTTATCCCAAGCTTTTTGCCTGAGGGTGTAAAGTGTACTATTCAGTCAGAGAACGGTGTTCTTGGAATGGCTGCAGATCCTGGTCAAGGAAAGAGAGATCCTCACTGGATTGATGCAGGCGGCGGATATATTTCTTATGAGGCTGGTGCGGCATCTTTTGACTCTGCAACAAGCTTTGGAATGGTTAGAGGAGGACATGTAAATGTCACATTCTTAGGTGCTTTGGAAGTTGACGAGAAGGGCGACCTTGCAAACTGGATTATCCCGGGCAAGAGAGCTCCAGGAATGGGCGGCGCAATGGACCTTCTTGTTGGCGCAAACAAGGTTATCCTTACAATGGAGCATACCGCAAAAGGCAATCCTAAAATTCTTAAGAAATGCCGTCTTCCGTTAACTGCTGCAGGTCAGGTAAATATGATTATCACAGAGATGGGTGTAATGAACATAACAAAGGACGGTATTGTTCTTTCTGAGATTAACCCTGAATTTACTCCGGAGCAAGTACAGGCTGCTACAGAAGCTACCCTTATCATTGCCAAGGACTTAAAGAAAATTCAATTTTAACTTAATAATGTAACTATGGATTTTGAATTAACCAAACCCCAAAAACTATTTCAGCAGATGATCCGCGAGTTTGCGGAGAAAGAGGTAAAACCTCTTGCTGCTGAGGTAGATGAGGAGGAGAAGTTTCCGGTAGAGAACATCCAAAAGATGGCAAAACTTGGAATCTTTGGAATCCCTACCCCTAAAGAATACGGCGGCGCCGGTGGTGACCACGTTATGTATACCATTGCAGTTGAGGAACTTTCTAGAGTTTGCGCAACTACTGGCGTTGTTGTTTCTGCGCATACTTCTCTTTGCGAAGATGCAATTCTTGACAATGGAACGGAAGAGCAGAAGAAAAAATATCTTCCAAAACTTGCAAGCGGCGAGTGGCTTGGAGCTTTTGGCTTAACTGAGCCTAATGCCGGAACTGATGCTTCAGCACAACAGACCATGGCTGTAGAAGATGGTGATTATTATGTACTTAACGGTACTAAAATTTTCATTACCAATGCAGGCTATGCTCACGTGTACGTAATTGCTACTATGACTGATAAGTCAAAGGGCAATCACGGAATAACAACATTCATCGTAGAAGAGGGAACTCCCGGCTTCTCAATTGGAAAGAAAGAGCAGAAAATGGGTATCAGAGGAAGTGCTACTTGCGAGCTGATATTTGAAAACTGCAGAATTCCAAAAGAGAATATGCTTGGCAAACTTGGAGGCGGTTTTGCAATTGCAATGAAGACCTTGGACGGAGGCAGAATTGGTATTGCAGCTCAGGCTCTTGGTATTGCACAAGGTGCAATGGATGAGACTGTTAAGTATTGCATGGAGAGAAGACAATTTGGTCGCACACTTTCTCAGTTCCAGAATACGCAATTCCAATTGGCTGATCTTCAGACAAGAATAGAGGCTTCTAGATTTTTGGTAAGAAGCGCTGCCTGGAAGAAAGACAAAGGAATGAAATTCTCAGCTGATGCAGCAATGGCAAAACTATTTGCTGCTGAGACTGCTATGGATACAACTACAAAAGCTGTACAGTTCCACGGCGGATATGGTTATACAAGAGAATATCCTGTGGAGAGAATGATGAGAGATGCCAAGATTACAGAAATATATGAGGGCACATCAGAAGTACAGAGAATGGTAATTGCAGCTCAGCTGTTCAAAAAATAAGGAGGAGATATGAATATAGTAGTTTGTATTAAACAAGTTCCGGATACCACAGTTGTAAAGATTGATCCGGTAAAACATACTCTTATCCGTGAGGGTGTTCCGTCAATTATGAACCCCGATGATAAGGGCGGACTTGAGCTTGCACTTCAGCTAAAGGAGCAGTGTGGTGCAAATGTAACTGTTATCACGATGGGTCCTCCTCAGGCAGATGCAATTTTGAGAGAGGCTTTTGCAATGGGTGCCGACAAGGCTATTCTATTGACAGACAGGGCGTTTGCTGGTGCAGATACTTTGGCTACATCACGCGCTCTTGCCGGAGCTCTTAAAGTTTTGGATTATGACCTTGTAATTACCGGACGTCAGGCTATTGATGGAGATACTGCGCAAGTAGGTCCAGAAATGGCTGAGCATCTTGGACTTCCACAGGTTTCTTATGTAATCGGACTTGAGAAGAAAGGTGAAAACAAGTATGTTGTAAAGAAAGAGACAGAAGAGGGATATGAACTCTTGGAAGTTGAAGGTCCTGCTCTGTTAACAGTTCTTGCAACTGCTTATAAAGCAAGGTATATGACTGTAGGCGGAATTATTGACGCTTACGATAAAGAGGTTGAGATTTGGCCTGCAAGCAAGATAAAAGTTGATCCTGCTGATCTAGGTCTAAATGGCTCGCCTACAAAGGTTAAGAAAGCATATCCTAAAGATACCAAGGCTGCCGGACAGGTTTATGAGGTTGACGCAGAACAAGCTGTCGATGTTATCATCAATAAGATGAAAGAAAAATTTATTATTTAATTGCCTAATACTAAAAGAAATGAACATAGCAGATTATAAAGACGTTTACGTTTTCGTTGAGCAAAGGGAGGGAGAAATCCAGTCCGTTGCTTTGGAGCTTTTAGGTAAGGCAAGAGTACTTGCCGATGCCCTTGGAGAGAAAGTCGTTGGACTTTTCCCGGGATATAAAATTGCAGATAAAGCAAAAGATTTGTTTGCTTGGGGCGCTGATAAAGTGATAGTTATAGATAAACCGGAACTAAAGGATTATTTAACTGAGCAATATTCTCAGGCGCTATACCAGGCTATTGAGAAATACAAACCAAGTATTTTCATTTTGGGCGCAACAACAATAGGCAGAGACCTTGGACCAAGATTGTCAGCAAGATTGGCTACAGGTCTGACTGCAGATTGCACAGGACTTGATATTGTTGAGGACAGACAGCTTATGATGACTCGTCCTGCATTTGGCGGTAACTTGATGGCAAACATTCTTTGCCCTGATCACAGACCTCAGATGTCAACAGTACGTCCAGGCGTTATGCAGAAAGCGGTAAAAGACCCTTCTCGTAAAGGAGAGGTTGAATCTTTTGATCCTCAGTTTGATAAGTCAAAGTTCAAAGTAAAATTTGTCAAAGCTGTCAAAGAGAATAAAGGACAGATTGATATTACAGAGGCTAAGATTCTTGTCAGCGGAGGCCGCGGAGTTGGTAACAAAGAGGGTTTTGCAAAACTTCAGAAACTTGCAGATGTAATAGGCGGAGAGGTTTCCTCTTCACGTGCAATGGTTGATGCCGGCGTTATGCCGCAAGATGTTCAGGTTGGACAAACAGGTAAGACCGTACGTCCTAACTTGTACATGGCTTGCGGAATTTCCGGTGCTATCCAGCACCTTGCAGGCATGGAGGAGAGCGATTATATTATTGCAATCAACAAGGATAAATTTGCACCAATTTTTGGTGTGGCAGATGTAGGAATTGTTGGTGACGTGCATAAGATTGTTCCTCTTCTAACAGAGAAACTGGCAAAAAGTCTAAAAGAGAGCGGAAAGTAGTTTTTTAGACTAGTTTGCTAATTTTTTGTTACAAATGGGTGTTAAAGAGGGGGCTTGTGGACACGGTTGTAGATAAACTTTCTACTTTTGACATCAGAAAAACGGGGCGGACGTAAGGAGTCCAAAAGATGAATGAAGTCCGTGATAAAAAGATTAACCAATTAATTAAATTTTTAAATTTTTAAATTATTATGAAAAAGGTTTTATTGATCGCTGTTGCTGCTCTTGCATTTGCAGCTTGCGGAAACAAGGGTGCTGAAGAGAACACAGAGGCTGTTGATTCTACAGCTGTTGAGGTTGCTACTGCAGTTGATTCTACTGCTGCTACTGCTGATTCTACAGCTAAAGCTGCTGTTGATACAGTTGCTGCTGCTGCTAAAGCTGCTGTTAAATAATTACGGCGAAGCAAAAAAAGAAGCGACCCCAATCGGGTCGCTTTTTTTTTGCCTTTATTGCAAATGACTTGCAGTACCTATTCAAACAGATTACGAACAGCGGAAATAACCTTGGCAGCATCATCCTCCGGACTCATAATAAGATCTGGCTGCGCATTAACGTAATTAAAGTGCTTTTTAAAGAGTTTCTCCCCACCGCCTGTAATATTGAGCATTACAACTTCATCGCTTGAAATTTCGCCATTTTTAAGTGCTTTCTCCAAACTCACTACTGCAACTCCGGCAGCAGAGTAAATATCTATCCCCTCAAGTTCTTCAAACATCTGGCATGCAGCTGTAAGCTCCTCATTTGTAGCGGCTTCAAAGCTGCCATTGCTTGCTTTTAACGCATCATATAAACCTCCTGGAACTGAATAAGGAGGTTTTCTGTTTGAAAGTACTGTCGCCTTAATCTGCAGAGCCTTATGGCGTTCCGCATCTTCATCAAACTGAAGAAGAGGGCGGCTGTTTGCCTTCCATGCATCATACATTGGGGTAAAAGGAATATTTTGAGACGGTATAAGTTTCATAATATGAGAGCCATAGCCACCGTCATCTATTAGCCTTAAGTTTGCCTCGTATGCGGCAATTGTTCCTGTGCCACTCCCGACAGCTTGGAAATATGCATCCGGAATCCTTCCAACAACCTGAGCAGCAGACAGTACCGTAGTGCCCATTCCGTCTCTTCTGGCAACATTTTTTGCGCCGCCTTCCTCTAGAAATGTCTTGTCGCCGGCTAATTTATTTCCAAGAGCAATTGCGTCAAAATAATCGCTTCCGTTAGGGGAGCATATAACCTTCACGCATTTATTCAAAGGATTCTTAAACCACATAGCCTTCATATTCTCCTCAGGTATAGCAATTACCAGAGGTATCTCATTATCTGAGCAAACCTGAGCAAATGCTCTTGCCGTATTTCCCGCAGATGCAACTACCAATATCCTTTTATTGTCCTTTGGCAGTCTTGCGCAAACTGAATATGCCTCTGTCTCTTTAAAAGAGCATGTGTTCATGCTCACTTTTTTCTCTGGCCAATAGCCTGAGAAAGTAACGTAAAGATTGCTTAATCCTAGTTTTTCAGCTAATGCCTTGCTCTTGTAAGTATATGGAGCACAGGAACCTTTCAGCATCCTTTGTATTGGAAGCCAATCTGCAAATTTGTAGATTCCATATGAATCGTCTTTGACCTCAATTTTTTTCTTCCCGTAAATGGCTCTTACCATTGCGGGTTTGGAATCTTCCGGGTCTGAAAGCAGCCACCCTGTATCTTCAAACTCTCTGCCTGTCAGGCAATTTTTCAATCTGTACTCTGTCGGTTTAATTTCCATAGGTATATATTATTATTTATCAGCTTTTTTTGTTTTCAAGATTTTCGCAAACAATTTCCGCAATATCTTTAACGGGGACCGGAGACTTCTCTCCAAATGTCTTATAGCATAGAGGACAAGCAGTTACAATCTCATCAGGATTATTTGCCATCAGTGTTTCCACAGACCCTTCAGTAACCTGCCACCTGTCTCTATAACCCAGTGTGAGGCTGCCAAGACTTCCTCCGCAGCATACGCTCTCATCCCTCTCCTTTGATGCTTTTTTAAGTTCCCCAATGCTCTCTAGAATTCTGCGCGGTTCTTCATAAATTTTACTGCCGCGTCCAAGGTCACAAGGATCATGGTAAACAAAAGATTTCCCGCCTTTTTTGACATCTAGAATCCCTTGATTAATAAGCTTATCTATGTACTGAGTGTAATGGAGAATATTGATGTTTTTAAGGTTATACTCTTCTTTGAATATTTTATAACAAATAGGGCAGGTTAGGACCAGCGTTGTACATCCTGATTCCTCAATCATTTTTTTGTTTGCCTTAATAACTTCCTTTGCCGCATCAAGTTTTCCTGCAAGCATAAGCGGACGCCCGCAGCAAATTCCACCATCTTCATCTGCAAAAACATATTCAACTCCAGCCGCTTTAAATACATCTTGCATAGACCTAATAATCACTGGAGTAAGGTGGCTCATGCAACCTGCAAAATACATTATTTCCGCTTTAACTTTTTTATTCCCGACAGATTCTGCGGTATTATTTGCAGGGGCGGAATTAATCAGACTGTCGTGATAAGCTTCATTTAAATAACTGTAATTATATGGAAGCGGATTGTTAAAAGTGGCTCGCTGCGCAACTCTTATTGCGGGTGAATCTATGCTTACCGGACACAGCGCGTAGCACTTTCCGCACATTAGGCATTTCTGTGCTATGGCGTTGATTTTCTTTGTATTGTGGCGTCTTAAAAATCTGATGAAATATACAGATGAATACTTTAAATTTTTCTTCTGCACGTTCATAGGACAGGCGTCAAGACAGAGTCCGCAGCTGGAGCATGAGTATATTTCCGCCTCTGCAAAACCTTTTCTTGGCTTGCGAACTTTCAAACCCGCATTTCTGAAAAGTATTAGTAATGCCTCAGTTACAATGTGCATGTAGCGGCTGAACGGCATGGCCAAAAAGAATAATCCCAGCGCCGTTGAATATGCCCACCATGTTGGCATAAAGTTTAATCCTTTTCCAAAAAAGCTGGTAAACAGCATGTTCATGGGTTTGGTTAAAAAACTTCCTCCGCTCAAATCTGCCGTAAAGCTCTCCGCCAGAAGTCTAAGGGGAAATATTGACCACAGGCAATAAAGCGCAACTCGGTCAGCCAAAGACGGATGCGTAGTGTGTCTCATTCCAAGGGCAATGGATTTTATTCTCTTGAACATAGCAAGCGCAACTCCCGATAGCACATACAGAAGGAAGAAATCCATAAGGAAAAAGAAAAATGAACCGCGCAATGTTATATTATTTGGATTGACCCATACAAAAAACCTGTAGAAGATAGGATAGTATAAAGAGCCGTGTGAAATAGACTCTAAATGTTTTGGCACAAACAATGCAACCTCTATATGTCCCAGCACAATAAGCATGAACCATCCAAATGCAATGGAGGAGTGCATATAACCAAGAAGCGGTTTGCGTTTCCAAATTTTAACATGCAGCAGACAGTCTCCAATTAAATCTCTGATGTTACGCCATATAGTGATGGGGGTAACTAAAGAAACAAGAAATTTCTTTCTGTCTGGACCCGGAATGTGATAGAGGATTCTTATCATGCCTACAAAAAGGTAGATAAGAATGAATGACATGCCTATTATGAATGGCAGAACAAAGTTGCTGTATTCACTTGGTAATCTGTCAATTACCTCTTGTCTTGAGACAGGATTGATGGCTGCTGCGGCAAGATTCTGCAATAATATAAAAGTTAATGAGTTCATTTTGCAGAGTATATTTTGGTAATTGATAATATTAAATGCCGCGTGTTAATGCCTCTGGGACAAATCATTGTACACTTTCCGCATAGCATGCATCCTTTTAGATAATCCAGAGCTTTCTCCGGAAGTCCGTTTTGCAAAGCAAGAATTGCACTGCGCAAACTGGTAGGGGTATATTTGCCTGCAGAGCAACTGGCACAGCAAGAACCGCATGCCATACATCTCTTTACATCAGGCTCAATTTCAACTAGTTTATTGAATTTTGCTCTGTCAAAATTATCCAGATTAATTCTGGAGCTTGGGTTGATTGTGTAACCAAAATTTATCATTTCCTATCTGAAAAGTTTTTGACCAGATACTCATGAATTTCCAAAGCTGAACTGCGGGCTTCATGCAAAGTATCAGGAATTGTCTTTGGACCGGTGCATGCTCCCGCAAAGAATAATCCCTGCAAATTGCTCTTTTGCAGTGAGTATACGGAATCTTTTGTTGTGAAGAAACCGTCATCTTCTTTGCTTATTTGCAGCATGTTTCCAATTTTTTCTCCCGCTTCAGAAGGTCGCATTCCTGCCATAAGAACCAGCAAGTCTAATGTGATTTTTATTGGCTTGCTGCTTAAAGTATCCTCCGCTTTTACTAGCAGAGTTTTATCTTGTTGTTCAGAAACTTCTGACACTCTGCCTCTTATAAATCTGATGTCATATTGTTTTTGAGCTTTCAAATATAAATCTTCATAATTTCTCCCAAACATTCTAAGGTCCATATAGAAACAATAGACTTCTGCCTGCGGAAATTCCTGTTTGATTTCACAGGCCTGCTTAACGGCCGTTGCGCAGCAAACTTTTGAGCAGGCTAAATTGCCAACTTTTTCATCCCTGGAGCCAACACAATGAACAAATCCTATCTTTTTGGGGTTCTGTATCCTACTGTCATACTTTGTTTTATAGTATTCTTCCAAATCAGCGTTTGTAATAACGCGGTCGTAAATTCCGTATCCATATTCCTCTTTTTTCTCCGCCTTAAACAAGTCAAATCCGCTTGCCAGAAGGACGGCATCAGCAAGAACTGTTATGCCGTTAGAGAGTATTACATTATATGATTTGTCAAGGACGTTAATTGAATTAACATCTGTATTTAAGAAACATTTTACTCCGTTAATATTTTGTAATAGCGTGTCCAACACCTCTTTAGCCGGCTGGCTTGCGGGGAATAATCTGTCCCATTTTGCAAGATGCCCTCCAAGCTTGTCGGTTTTTTCAATAAGAATAGTGTTGTATCCAAGCCGCTGAAGCTGTGAAGCAGCTTCTAGTCCGGCAGGACCGCCTCCAATAATCAGTACGTTGTTATTCATTGATTTTCAGTTTTTTCCAGCTTTAATATATTGTCGCGACAGATATTATTTTATGCACTCAACAAAATCGGGTTTGCCAATATCTTTTCCATTCTTGCCAAGGTATTTTTTTGCAGGGTCATAAGGAATGCCCATCTTGTCCAGAACCGGCTCAGGACCAATTTGATGCGTCTGCAGTCCCAAATCCCAAGGATCATATCCAAGAACAAGTCCGGCAACTTCTTCATATGTGAAAACAGGAATTCCGTGACCGTTTTGTCCGTAAGTTTTTCCCTGAGTCTCAGCAATAACATATTGCCATCTATCCATAAAGTAAGGGCATCCCGGGCAATTTGTAATTATCATATCTGGCTTATAAGGTTCCATGCTTTCAAATTTTTTGTGAGTATTTGCAAGGGAATATCCTCTGTTGCTCTGTACAAAATATTGCCTGAATCCAAAGCCGCAGCAATGCCTGCGCTCAGGGTAATCCACCACTTCTCCTCCCCATGCTTCCACCATTCCTGTCAAAACGTAAGGATATTCAGCGCCTCCTACGCCTTTGGAAGGGAACATCTTAGAGTAGTGACAACCAATGTGTTCCACAACTCTTAAAGGTTTGCCTGTGTTCTTATCTACCAGTTTGAATTTTGCCTGAGCAGCAATCAAGTTCCTATATTTATATACGAGGTCACTTGCATGGACAAGAAATTTTGGTTTTGCAAACTCAAGGCCGGTAGCTTTCTTAAGGTTCTCTGCTATTTTGTTTTGCAGGTCCGGAAATTCTCTCCAAGACTCCATAGTCTCGCAATAAAGTCCAAATGAAGTGATGCAAGAGCAAACATAGTTTTCATAGCCGTATTTGTGCATTAATGCAAATTGGCGCGCAATGATAGTCATCACTGTCTCTTGCGGAATTGCATCTGAATGGTAAGCTATGCCTCCGCATGTTGTATGGTGCTCTGTCTCAAAGATATCCTTGTTTAATTTGTTTCTGGTTATATCCAGAAAGGCCCATTCGCTTGCGGGGAAAAATGCCTGTCTGATGCAACTTCTTACATAGAAATAATGGTCATCGGGAATTTCCTTCTGGTAATCGGACCATATTTTTTGTTTGCCTTCGTATATCATATCTTATTATTGTCAATTAATGATTAAAGTGTGCGCCTTTGCATTCCGTATATACTTTGTTAAAGTATTCTTCCTCTGTAAGCCCCAGTTCCTTAGCCTTTTTCTCAGCTGCGGCCTTAACAGCGTTCACTCTATCGGTGCCGCCTGTGATGTCAAAAATTCTCTTTATTTCATCCAGATCTTTCTGAGGAATTTTTCTTACAGCTCCGGGACCTGCGCCATCTAGATTTGCATGTAGTCTCTCGTAAACGTCATTCATGTGTTCCTCTTCCCATTTCCAAACCTTCCCGGCCTCTTGATGCGTAGCGTATTTAAATGTTCTTGGATAAACGCAGTAACCATAGTTTAATATGTTGCCGCACAAATCTTTAGAGACTACATACTGTTGTCTGCCTTTCTCAGATTCCATGAAATATCCCATGTCAATGGAAAGACTTCTTAGAGCCATAACAACAAGCCCTGGCGCGTTTTTGCGCGGGCATCTTGTAACACAACTCATGCATTCACCGCAGTACCAAATTGTATCGCTCTTTAGAAGTTTCTCAATCTCAGCGTCATCCTGGCTCTGGACAGTATCTACAATCTGTCGCGGATCATATTTGTAAAATTCTGCAGCTGGGCAGATTGCGGTACATGTGCCACAATTGATGCAGGCATTCAAACCCTCCTTAATCCTGTAATCCTTCATCAATCTTTCATATAACTTTCCCATATATACCTGATTATTACCTTGTTGTTATTTGATTTTGTCAAAATCCGGTCTGACTTTATCCAGGCCTGACTTTATATCTTTTATCTGATCTGCGCCTTTAGTAGGAAATCTTTTTGCAAGCTCCTTAAGATTAACATCAGTGTTCATGTTGCTTGCCATCTGAGAAAGCACTTGTATGAAATCATACATTTGTTTCTTTGGTATCCCTTTGATAATCAGATTAACAGCTTCCATTGCAAGCTCGGTAACTTCTTGCTGTATGCTCTTTGCATAGGGGGTAACCTGAATAAGATTCTGTCTTCTGTCCTTGGAGTTTGGAATCCTCTTAACCAGTTTTTTCTCCTCAAGTCCGTCTATAAGCTTCACAACGGAGTTTTTATCCTTTATAATAATGTCTGCAATCTGTTGCTGAGAGAGTACGCCTTCATCCCAGAGAGTGTCCATTACAAGAAACTGTTCCGGGGTAATATTGAATCCCTGACTCTGAAAAATAGAGGAGACATATTGCTTGAACTTGTTGTGTACCAAGTTCAAAAACACTCCAACCTGTTTATTAAGTATCATAGTTTATAGTAAAACCTTTTACTATTTAGCGGGACAAATATATGCATATGATTTGATTATTGCAAAAGTCCCCAATCATTTTTAATTTTACCACAATTAAAGAGAGATATTATGGAAATTAACCTGGTTTATGTGATTATTATTGTAGCGGTTCTAATAGGAGCTATCATAGTACTATTAAATATTGCCAACGGGCAAAAAAAGACTATTGCTGATTACATGTCTGAAAATGATAAGTTTATGCAAAATCTTATGACCACAATCCAGAATTTCCATAAAGAGAACAAGGATGATTATACCCGTGCTCAGGATTCTCAGAGACAGGAAATTGCTGAGAAAATAAAAGATTTTAATGACTCTTTTAATAGGGGTGTAGGACTGCTTACGGAAAACCAGAAAAATCAGCTTGCAAGTATGGAAAAGGTCCAGGGGGAGAGGCTTAAGTCGCTGGAGGATATGCAGAGGGAGAAATTGGCAACGTTGGACAAGACTCAAAACAAGATGGTTGATGATACCAATGATAAGTTGGAGAAGATGAGGCAGACGGTTGAGGAGAAGCTGGATAAAACGCTTACTGACAGAATTGGAAAGAGTTTTGAAACTGTCGGGAAGCAACTAGTGGATGTCCAAAAAGGGCTGGGAGAAATGCAGACTCTTGCACAAGATGTTGGAGGTCTAAAGAAAGTTTTGAGCAATGTCAAGATGCGCGGAGGAGTAGGCGAGGTGCAGCTGAAAATGCTTCTGGAGCAGTTCCTTGCGCCGGGCCAGTATGAGGCCAACGTACACACCAAGGAAAAGGGTGAGGTTGTGGAGTTTGCAGTTAAATTCCCCGGCAGCGCAGGTGATACTGTTTGGGTCCCGATAGATTCTAAATTTCCTCAAGATACTTATGATCATTTAATTGCAGCGTATGAGAGTTCTGACAAAGACAAGGTAGATGCCGCCCGCAAGGAATTATCTATGGTGATAAAAAAGAATGCCAAAGACATTAAAGATAAGTATATAGAGGTTCCAAAGACTACAAAATTTGGCATCATGTTTCTGCCTTTTGAGGGACTTTATGCAGAAGTTGCAAGAGACAATGATTTGTTAAATCAGGTGCAGAGAGAGTATGACGTAATGATTGCGGGACCAACAAATCTTGCCGCTCTGCTTACTAGTTTCCAGGTTGGTTTCCAGACACTTGCAATCCAAAAGAGAGGGGATGAGGTTTGGAATATATTAGGTGCGGTTAAGAGTGAATTTGGAAAATTTGGGGAATTGCTGGAGAAGGCTAAAGGGAAAATTCAGGGTGGTCTCAATGATATTGATACGCTTGTAACTACCAGAACTAATGTGATTAACCGCAAGCTTAAGGATGTTTCTGAGCTTGATGATCATCAATCAGATAGTCTTCTTGATAAATAGACTTTTGTACTAGTGATGTAGCAAGTCATTTGCAAAGTTTCGCTCTGGCTTACTTCTCGCTAATGATTTTCTTCAGAAAATCATTGCTCGTACGAAACGCACTCGCTCAATCTTTTGCAAATGAACTTGCTATAGTAATTTGCAAAGTTTCGCTCTGGCTTACTTCTCGCTAATGATTTTCTGAAGAAAATCATTGCTCGTACGAAACGCACTCGCTCAACCTTTTGCAAATGAACTTGCTATAGTAGTTTGCAAAGTTTCGCTCTGGCTTACCTCTCGCTAATGATTTTCTTTAGAAACCTTTGATTAGCAGAACAATATAGGCAATGTACATCAGCAGGAACAGAACTCCCTCCGTACGGTCAATATAACGCTTGCGGAAAGTAAAGGCGCAAATAAACAGAGCCAAAGTAGCAACCCCAAGCGCAATAAAGTTAATCATCCCAAAATTCCCAAGATTTAGCGGAGTTATCAGAGCGCTGCCTCCCAGAATCAAAAATACGTTGAATATGTTGGAACCCACAACGTTGCCAAGCGCAAGACCGGTGTTCTTTTTGGCTGCGGCTATGACAGATGTTGCAAGTTCAGGTACACTTGTTCCAATTGCAACTATTGTGACCGCAATAATAACATCAGAGACGCCAATGGCTTTTGCAACTTTTGTTGCAGCATTAACAAACATATCTCCGCCTGCAATCAGAGTAACCAAGCCACCAATAATCATCAGTATCGGAAGCCATGTACGTTTCCATTTGTTGTCTTTTTTTACAGGAGGGACTTCCTGGTTTGCAACTTTATCTTGTTCAGGTTCAGGTTTGTGCGCTGTAAGAAAAGAGTAAACCATAAAGACCGCAAAGAACAGAAGCAGTACAATTCCGTCGCCGAGCGAGATTATATTTTCAGACGCCCCGCTAATCTGTTTGTCTAATGCAACGGCGCAAAGGGCTGCTGTTGAAAGCAATACAAAAGGAATATCTTTAATTATGTTATTTCTGGTAAGTACAAGAGGGTAGACAAGTGCGCTTATTCCTAAGATTAACAATATGTTGCAAATGTTAGAACCTACAATATTCCCGACAGCTATATCTGCATTTCCCTGTGCAGCTCCAAAAAAACTGACAACCATTTCCGGAGTGGAGGTGCCAATGCCAACTATTGTCATTCCTATGACCATGTCGGATATGCCAAATCTTTTTGCAACGGCAGTTGCGCCGTCAACAAGGTAATTTGCGCCAACAAGCACAAGTACAAGACCTATAACCAGATATAAATACTCCATGTCAATGATTTTATTTTAGAATGAATTCCTCATGTTTACTTCTGCAAATATAAGGGAAAACAAAAATTAAGCTGTGGTTTTTTAAATTATCTTTGCGCTCCGATGCCGTTTCATGCGCAAGCATTCCGGTATTTTGTTTAAAGATTATGGGATATACAGGTGGATTAATAGCGTTGTTTACGGCAGTTCTATGGACTGCATCATCTCTCATTTTCGAATATGCTACTAAAAATGGCGGCGTATTGAATGTCAATCTATTACGCGGTATTATTGCTATCATCTTTTTGGTTGCCACTTTGTTTTTTGTAAGCGGCAGCTTTTTGCCGTTGTATGCAGATGCCAAAACATGGATTTGGATGTGCATATCCGGAGTTGCCGGTTTTGTCCTTTGTGATATCTGTTCTTTTACTGCTTATGGAATAATCACAGCCAGATATACTCAGCTGATAATGACCCTTTCACCGCCTATTTCAGCATTAATGGGATGGCTGATTTTAGGACAGAAACTCTCTTCTCTTGCGGGAGTGGGTATGATTCTTACGCTGTTTGGAATAGGATTCTCTATCTTTGAAAGATCTGACCATGAGGAGAATAAAGCTTCCAGCCCGCATCTTATTTTTCCCGCGCGCGGTGTCATACTTGCAATAATAGCCGCAATCGGACAGGGCAGCAGCGTGGTTTTCAGTAAAATAGGAATGGATGACTATGCGTCCAGCATAGAAGCTCTAAAGAGGACCGCAGATTCCTCTTCCAATATTTTTAAATTATCGCAGAACAGTTTCTATATACCTATGTCTGGTACTATGATGAGAATGCTTGCGGCCGTTGTATGCTTTATCATATTTGTCTATTTCAGAGGAGGTTTTAAAGGATTTTTTACTTTTCTTCACAATAGAAAATCTGCAGGACTCTCCGGACTGGGAGCATTTATTGGTTCTTACATTGGAGTAATTCTCTCACTTGCAGCTTTAAACTACATCAGCGCCGCAGTAGTATCAACAATACTTTCAACGGTACCAATATTAATATTGCTGCCGGACCATTTTATCAATCATAGAAAAGTGACCGGACGTCAAATATTTGGCGCTTGCATCAGTGTAATAGGCGTTGCGCTGTTTTTCTTGTAAAATACCCAGATCCGGCAGGTGCCCTCAACTGCTAATACTCATCCCAAGATTTAATCTGAATCTCTTCTGGATTAATTGTGCAAAAAGCATTAATAAAAGCGCTGGCCAATCTTGCATTGGTAAGCAGCGGAATATTAAAATCTACAGATGCTCTGCGGACTTTGTATCCGTTGTCCAATTCTGTCTGAGTCAGGTTTTTAGGAATATTTACAACCATGTCAATCATCTTGTTCTGGATAAGATCTGTAGCTTGCGGCTGCTTCCCTTTCTCGCTAGGCCAGTATACAAGAGTTGCAGGAATGTTGTTGTCTTTAAGATATCTATATGTTCCTCCAGTTGCATATAGAGTATATCCTTTGTTTGCCAGAGTTTTACAAGCCTCAAGCATCTCCGCTTTCTGTTTGCCGTCTCCCGTTGAAAGCAAAAGGCTCTTTCCAGGAACTTTGTATCCAACTGATATCATGGATTTTAGAATTGCTTCTGCAGTATCGTCTCCAAGGCATCCTACCTCTCCGGTGGAGGCCATGTCAACTCCCAGAACTGGGTCTGCTTTAAGCAATCTGGAGAATGAGAATTGGGAGGCTTTGATTCCAACGTAGTCCAAATCAAATGCGCTCTTATCGGGAGCTTTTACATCTTCTCCAAGCATTACCCGCGTTGCAAGTTCTATCAAGTTCATTTTAAGAACTTTAGAAACAAACGGAAAACTCCTGGATGCTCTAAGATTGCACTCAATGACAAGTATGTCATTCTCTTTGGCCATATATTGAATATTGAAAGGTCCGCTGATTTTTAAAGCCTCGGCAATCTTTCTGGAAATTTTCTTTAACCTTCTAACTGTCTCCACATAAAGTTTTTGCGGAGGGAATTGTATGGTTGCATCTCCGGAGTGAACGCCGGCAAATTCAATATGCTCAGATATTGCGTAGGCAATAATTTCACCTTTTTTGGCAACTGCATCAAATTCTATCTCCTTTGCGTGCTGAATAAATTCACTTACAACAACCGGATGTTTCTGTGAAACTTCTGCGGCCAGCTTTAAGAACTCTTTGAGTTCATGGTCATTAGAGCAGACATTCATTGCTGCCCCGGACAATACATAAGATGGACGCACTAGTACGGGATAGCCAACTTTATCTACAAATTTGTGAATGTCATCCAAAGTAGTAAGCTCGCTCCATCTGGGCTGATTAATTCCCAATCTGTCCAGCATGGCGGAGAATTTATGGCGGTCCTCTGCATTATCAATGGATGGGGCGGATGTTCCAAGCAATTTAACATGCGAGTCATATAATCTCATAGCCAGATTGTTAGGAATTTGTCCTCCTACAGATACAACAACTCCGTGCGGTTTCTCAAGGTCATAAATGTCCATAACCCTTTCAAAAGTCAGCTCATCAAAATAGAGCCTGTCGCACATATCATAATCGGTAGAAACGGTCTCTGGATTATAATTTATCATCACTCCTCTCCACCCGCGTTTTCTAATTGTATTAAGGCAATTAACGCTGCACCAGTCAAATTCTACAGAACTTCCAATCCTGTATGCACCTGAACCTAACACAATTACAGACTTGCCGTCTTTCTCATACTTAATATCATTGTATTTTCCGTTGTATGTCAGATACAGATAATTTGTCTTTGCCGGAAACTCTGCGGCCAACGTATCTATCTGTTTTACAACGGGAACAACGCCCAATGCTTTCCTGTATTTTCTTACAACAGTAGTGTATGTATCAGGGTCAATTTTATCCTTAAACACAAGACGCCCAATTTGGAAATCAGAGAATCCAGTGCTTTTTGCCTTCTGCATCAGCTCTTTATCTACATCTTCCAGCTTCTTTGCCTTTTCCACCTCCCTGCTTATGCAGTAAATGTTGTACAATCTGTCCAGGAACCATGTATCGATTTTTGTCTCCTCATGTATTTTCCCGACAGTGTATCCTGCTTCAAATGCTTTGGATATCACAAATATACGGCTGTCCGTAGGTTCTTTCAGCTCTCTGTCAATATCCTCAACGTGCATCTCTTTGTTTGCCACAAAGCCGTGCGCGCCTCTTCCTATCATCCTCATTCCCTTCTGAATAGCCTCTTCAAAACTTCTTCCGATTGCCATGACCTCTCCTACGGATTTCATGCTGCTGCCAATTAATCTGCTGACCTGATGAAACTTAGTTAGGTCCCATCTTGGAATCTTGCAGACAATATAATCTAGCGCAGGCTCAAAAAAGGCAGGTGTCGTTTTGGTAACAGAGTTGCTTAAATCATACAATCCGTATCCCAATCCCAATTTTGCCGCAACAAATGCAAGAGGATAACCGGTTGCTTTTGAGGCAAGTGCAGAGGAGCGTGAAAGCCTGGCGTTCACTTCAATGACCCTATAATCTTCACTTTGAGGGTCAAATGCATATTGAACATTGCACTCTCCAATGATACCTATGTGTCTTACAATTTTTATTGCAATTTCTCTCAGCCAGAAATACTCATAATTTGTTAAAGTCTGGGACGGGGCAACAACAATACTCTCTCCGGTATGGATTCCAAGCGGGTCAAAGTTCTCCATGTTGCAGACTGTAATACAGTTGTCAAATTGGTCTCTTACAACCTCATATTCAATTTCTTTCCAGCCTTTTAATGATTTCTCCACAAGGACCTGAGGAGAAAAGGTAAATGCTTTTGCGGTAAGTTTTTTAAGCTCGTCATCATTGTTGCAGAAACCGCTGCCAAGTCCTCCAAGGGCATAAGCTGCCCTTATAATTACGGGATATCCAAGCTCATTTGCGGCCTTAAGGGCGTCATCAATATTTTCAACAGCATGGCTTTTGATTGTTTTGACATCAATCTCTGCCAGTTTTTCAACAAACAGTTCCCTGTCTTCAGTATCCATAATTGCCTGAACAGGAGTACCTAGCACAGCTACATGATATCTTTTAAGAATACCCTGGCGGTTAAGCTCTACTCCGCAGTTGAGCGCGGTTTGTCCGCCAAAAGCAAGCAGAATTCCCTGAGGCTTCTCTTTCTCAATGACCTTTGTTACAAAATAGGGGGTAACAGGCAGAAAATAAATTTTATCTGCAATACCTTCAGAGGTCTGGACTGTCGCGATATTTGGGTTAATCAGAACTGTCTCTATATGTTCCTCTTTTAATGCTTTAAGTGCCTGAGAACCAGAATAGTCAAACTCACCAGCCTCTCCAATCTTCAACGCCCCAGAGCCCAGCACCAGAACTTTTTTTATTTTCTGTGTATTTTTCTTTGTATTCATCTTCTTGTCAGTCATGGCCTTATAGCATTTTAACAAATTCGTCAAATAAAAATTCAGTATCGGTAGGGCCGCTTGAGGCTTCCGGATGGAACTGTGCTGAGAAGAAAGGCTTTGTTTTGTGCCTGATACCTTCATTTGTGCCGTCATTCATATTCACAAAAAGCGGCTCCCAATCCTTTCCAAGCGTTTTTCCATCAACGGCATAGCCATGGTTCTGAGATGTTACAAAGCATCTGTTGGTGCCAACCATTCTAACCGGCTGATTATGACTTCTATGGCCGTATTTCAATTTGTAAATCTTTGCTCCTCCGGCTTTTGATAATAACTGGTTGCCCATGCATATTCCAAATATCGGCTTGTTGCCTTTCATTGCAACCTTCAGATGCTCGACGGCTTCTCCGCATAAATCGGGGTCACCCGGGCCATTGGAAATAAAGAGCCCGTCCCACTCTAGCTTATTAAAGTCATAGTTCCACGGGACCCTTGTTATCTCTATGTCTCTTTTAAGAAGGCAGCGTAGAATGTTGTTCTTAACTCCGCAATCTACAAGTACAATCTTTTTCTTTCTCCCCTTATTGTAAGTGATTACTTCTTTGCAGCTTACAATGTCAACTTGATTGTCTTTATTGGGATCATGGATTTTTTCATACTTTCTACATGATGCAGGTACAATCCTTCCAAGCATTGCTCCCTTCTCCCTCAATACTTTTGTAAGTTCCCTTGTATCAATTCCATATATCCCCGGAACTTTATTCTCCTTAAGCCACGTGTCAAGAGTCTTTACGGAATCCCAATGACTGAACGTGTTTGAATAATAGGAAATTACAAGTCCGCGAACATGAATCTTGGAGGACTCGAATACTTTAGAAATACCGTTTTCCTCCAAATCTTTTGGAACGCCATAATTACCTATAATTGGATAGGTTATGCAAAGTATCTGGCCGGAATAAGACGGATCTGTCAAACTTTCCGGGTAGCCAACCATTGCGGTGTTGAATACAACTTCTCCATCAGCAGGCTGCTCATACCCAAAAGAATAGCCTTGAAATTCAAGGCCATTCTCTAAGACTAATTTTATTTTTTTCTCTGATTGCATCATTGTAACAAAAGAAAGAGTACTCGTTATTGATTGCGCAAATTTACTTAAATAGCACCTCAAAGCAAAGTTTGTTACACACCTTTTATTAACAAATTAAGTGTCCGGTCAAACTTGCCATTTTCCGTCTGCTACAATGCTCTGGCAAAAATTGTCCAGAAATCAGCTTTCATATCTTGCCATGTTCTCTCTTCAGATGCTGTAAGCTCCTGAGTATAATCTTCTAGCAATTTTATTGCCTCATTTTCTCTTCCTGCTTTGATTAACTGTTCGGCTCTCTTTTCCAGTACCGGCGTCTCATCCATCATCTTTTTCTCATACTGCGCAGCTTTATTGCGGATAGTCTCTTTTGTTGCATCCCAGTTGATTGTTGCAATTCTGTTAGTTTCTCTAAATGACCAAATTGCAGCATCTGTCCTATATCTCTTCTGTCCGCAGATATCAAATCCTTTAGGAAGTTTTGTCTCGCCTGCATAAATAGGGATGCGCGGGCTTTCCGCAGGGTTGTCAAATGAAAAATATGCAACTCCTCCAACTGCATCAGGCAGCCAGTTACGAAGCCTTATGACGTGTGAATATGAGCACTGTATAACCGCAATGGTCCTAATTCTTGGAGCGCATCCCGGCTTTAGCTGATTAAGCAGGTTTCTCATATTACTTGGCATAAAGGTAGAAACAGGGCAGATAGAATCTGTGTATTTGACCTCTTTGCCCTCAACCATTTTCTTTCTCTCGATAGGTATTTTTAAGTATTTAACCTGGTCAAAATCAGTGCCGTCATAAGTTTCTCTATAGAAGGAGAACATCATTTCCGGAGAGACTTTCTGCTCTGGTTTTACAGAGAACGGCATCTCCTCATCTGTATATTTCAAACCTAAAGAAGGAGCAAGCTTGTTAAGAACAAAATACTCTCTCCACATAAAATTCTTCTTGTATGTTGTAACCATTGGATAGAACTTAAATGGAGACTTGCCGTCCCACAACTTAAGTTCTTTTGTTCTCTCTTTTATATCCTTGGCATACATGAATTTATCGGGATTATTAAAATCTACTGTGCCGATTCTTGGAACGTTTCCGTTTATTGCAACTTCATCATCCGGAACTCTCTGGGCAACCCACAATGCACCCGGTTTTTTGCCGCTCTTGCCTGTTCCGTAAATTTCAAATTGCCATGCTTCATTTTTATCAATAACGGTAAGACATTCTCCCCAATCTCCAAAACCGTATTGCTCTGCAAGCGAGCCCATTAACCTAATGGCGTCTCTTGCATTGTCACATCTTTGAAGGGCGATTCTTTCCAGTTCTTCAATTAGGAACAAGCCGTCGTGATTTACAAGTTCCTCCTTTCCCTCTGTAGTTGACTCTCCCATTGCAAGTTGCTTCTCATTCATGCAAGGATATGCAGTATTTAGATATGAATAAGTGTGCTCAACTGTTGGAATAGAGCCTTTTACGGTAACTCCGCGCATATCGTAAGGTTCTTCTGTGTGAAGAAGACCCCACTTAATTTCCTCCATGTCGCCAGGCTTTGCACTCTTTTCCGGTTCCATTGTAACCCATGTGCGGTAATTGGAATCGCATGAGTGTGAAGTCATTACGGATCCGTCTGTGCTGGCCTTTCTTCCTACAAGTATTGCGGTGCAACCATCTAGATGTCCCTCTTCATCTCTGTTGTAATAGGGACTGTTTGGGTCTGTTCTGTCATACGGAGTGTATGCGCCTTGCTGTGTTGCGCTTATGCCATTGCCGGAATTAAAATTATATCCTGTGCTATATGGTTGTGAAAAAGAGAGTGTTGCTGTTACGATAATAATTATTGATGCAAATGCTCCCTTAAGAAAAATAGAGGAAAATTTGTGTTTCATATTGAGAATAGAAGTATAAAAAGTTGTTGCATAAATTTAATGAACGCGACAAATTAGGCTAACCTAAAACATCGCCTTCTTTGCAAAGGTATAGAAAAAGATTAATTTTGAAGCCTGCAACGCGGGTATTATATAATGTCTGCCGTTTTCCGGGAGATAATTTAACACGCTGTTTGCGGATTGATTTATGTTTATAGGACTTATAATATTAGCTGCGGGCATACTGCTGGGATGGTTGATTAGGAGGAAGTTTCACACATCCCTAATCCCCGCCATAATGATAACGGTATGTGTACTGCTCTTTGTAATGGGCTTGCGCACAGGCACTAATGAAAATTTAATAAAAAGCATATCCAATATAGGTTTGATATCCGTGATACTTGTTGTCTTTGCGCTTGGGGGATCATTGTTTGCTACCAAGCTGTTTACCAAATGGATGGATGGGGGAAAAGGGACAGCACCCCGGGTTGTTGAACACTCTGTTGCAGAAAAAACCGTTGCGGGAGAGAGTGGTTTGGCAGAACAAGATGTGAATGCTCAACAATCAGATAACAAGGGAAGTATGAGAGACAGCTTCATTATAGTTGGAGCGTTTATTGTAGGCATCTTGCTGGCCGCCTTTCATATTCTTCCCGACAGCTGGCTTGCGTTAGATTTCTCTACTTATTCCAATTATGTTCTTTACTTGCTGTTATTGCTTGTGGGTGTGAATATTGGAATAGACGATACAATTTTTTCAACTGTCAGACGCCTGCGGGCAAGAGTCTTGTTTACACCGATTATTACTTATGGAGGCATGTTGATAGGATCTGTTATTGCCTTTGTAATCATATATTTATGCCATTTAGGAGTCAGCGGTGCAGAGATGGCGAGTGGTGCAGGCGCAGGGCATTTTTCTTTTTTGAATGCAATCACAATTAACTCCGGCCTTGGATATTATTCATTGACAGGTATAATGGTAAGTGAAGCGTGGGGCGCCGAAATGGGTTCCATTGCGCTGCTTGCAAACCTATTACGTGAATTTATAACAATTCTTTGCGGACCGCTGATTCACAAGTACTTTGGCAAGTATGCCATTACCTCTGCCGGCGGTGCTACAATCACAGATACAACACTTCCAATTATGCTTAAGAATGACGGCAATGCAATGTTCCCGGTTGCAATCTATTCAGGCCTAGTATTTAACGTTGCCGTACCTGTGCTGCTTGCGGTACTGCTGAGTCTGTAAGACAAAGCATGTTCTTCATCCTGGATATTCTTTGGGTCTGGAGCGCTGATTTAAGATTCAGATATAATTTTAAGCAGGGCATCAATTGCTTGGTCTTCCGGAACTGATTTAAGCACAGGTGTTTTACCCTTGTATATGGTCACCTTGTGGCCGCCTTGTCCAACGTAGCCATAGTCTGCGTCTGCCATCTCGCCGGGGCCGTTTACAATGCAGCCCATAACGGCAATCTTAAGTCCTTTTAGGTGAGCCGTTCTACGCTTTACTTCATTAAATGTCTGTTCAAGATTATATTGGGTGCGTCCGCATCCGGGGCATGCAATATACTCTGGATGAGTGAATTTGCGGCGAGCTGCTTGCATCAGATTCTCTTTGAATTCTGCAAGCCTTTCAGCTGAAAATATTTTTTTCATTTCACCACTTGATTCATCTCCGCATTCCTTTTCAGAAGTGCATTCATGCACCTGTTCGGCATTATGTTCATGAGCAAGGTTATTTTCATGTTCATGATTGTGTTCATGTGAGAAATTTGGAACGGCGTCAAAATCATCAATTTGTTTATCTAGCAAAAGCGGGCCAAATAAGCATGATGCCTTGATAATAAATTCATTCCACGCATCTTGCGGCTGAAAGTTGCTTGTGGTTTTGCTGTCGCTGTTGCTGCTGTAGGTGCTGTTGTTGCTGCTGCATGTATTGCTATGGTTACAAGGTGATGGACTAACGGAAATTATAGCTTCCGGTTTTGAAGAACCATTGTGAACTTGTGCAAGCACGCTCTCCAACAGGATTTCATTTTCCCCGCTTTCAAAGAAATCTGCTATTGTACGTCCGGCAGGAATTTCATTTACAGGATTTTCTGTTAATGAGACTCTTATAGTGTCACCGATGTGGTCTTTAAGAAGCGCTCCAATTCCCACGGCAGATTTTATTCTTCCCTGGTCTCCGTTTCCGGCCTCTGTAACTCCAAGATGCAGAGGAAATACTACCCCGTCATCCATCATGGCTTTGGAAAGCAACCTATATGCATCTGTCATTATAACAGTATTGCTGGCCTTTAGAGAAACTACCACATTATAAAAATCATTCTCTTTACACATTGATAACCATTGCATTACGGCCTCCTTCATCCCAAGCGGAGTATTGCCGTATTTGTTTACAATCTCTTCTCCCAGAGAGCCATGGTTAAGTCCAACGCGTACGGCAGTATTATATTCTTTGCATATTTCCAGAAATTTTTTGAACTGAACTGCGGCATCTTTATGTACCTGAGCAAAATTGCCGGGGTTAATTCTCACTTTATCAGCTACTTTTGCGGCTGCAAGTGCAACATCAGAATTGAAGTGTATATCAGCAACTAGCGGAATGTAAATGCCGGCGGCATGAAGCTGTTCTTTTATAACCCGCAGAGCTTTAACTTCATCCAGACCTTGAGTTGTCAGTCTTATCATTTGGGCTCCGGCGGTTGCCATCTCTTTACATTGAGCAATAGAGGCTTCAATGTCCTGAGTATGAGTATTACACATTGTCTGTACAACAATAGGGGAGTTGCCGCCTATTACAAGGTTATTAACTTTTACACTCAATTTATTCATGATAATGCTTTTATGTTTTTACCGGCGTATGTTCAGCGGCATGGCGCATTAAAGAATTTATTTCTTTGCCGGCGCAAGTTCAATTTCTGGCGCACGTTTTATTTTTTTGCCAGAGGAGGCATTTCTGCTGCCGTAAGGTTTTCCTATTCTATAAAACAGTCCAACGGTGAAAACAAGCTGGGTTGGATGAGTAGATACCCACGTGTCCTTGTAAAATGCTTTTTGGTCAAATAAATTATTTAAAGAGTATTTGTAGTTGACTTCAAAGTGTATCTCCAGTGGGTTGAATATTAGTGCAATGCCTCCTCCAACTATGAATCCGTATCCAAATTTTCTGTATGTAGTTGAGATGCTGTCGGGAACATTAGAAGAGAAAGAAGTGGAAGTTGTGTATGAACCAAATGCTCCGGCATTTGCCAAGATTCTCATTTTCCAGAAATCAACTCTGAATTGTGAAACAAAAGGAATTTCTATGCACTGATATCTCTCTTTGCCTGTGATTGCCTTTCTGTTTTTGACCGTGTCAGGCTCTGTGTATTTCATTGATTTGTAACCTTTTTCTGTGTACTGTAAACCTGTCTCAATGCCAAACAGCGGAATAGAGTTCCATAGAGAATGGTAGTATATATAGTAGATGCCAAAATTTTTTGCAGATGTAAGAGCCTTATGGTCAATTGCCTGACTGAATGAAACGTCATTAAGAGAGTATCCTGCTTTTACTCCTATCAAGTGCTGGAACAGTCTGGAGCTGTCTTTAACCTTTCTCACAGGTGAAGCGTCTCTGAAGGAGTTCTCATCAAATTCTTTCATAATATCCGTAGTATCAACAACTTTCACTTGCGCATTGACGGAAATTGCAGTCAGTGCTACTAATGCAAATGCAGTCAGTACCGCTCCGGAAATTATTTTCAGCGCTGCATGCGTCTGTTTGGAAAGAATATTTTTTAATGACATCATTTTCTAACTAATCTTAATAACCTTTTCTGATTTTAATCTAAAAATCTACTTCTTAAAAATTGTATCCAGATTAACTTCCTGAGTCAAATCTGTGCTCTCTTTGACCTTTATAATGGACTTTCCATCAGACAGTTTAAGTAATCTGGCTTTCTCAGGCTCTTTCTTCTCCAAGATTGAACCAATATCCAGGCGTCCGTTTCCGTTTTTATCTTCAGTTATTCTAAAAGAGTAATTGCCAGCCTGAAGATACGGGAATAGCAGGTTGCAATCGGCATGGATTGCATATCTCTGATACACTTTATCTCTTTTTTCATTCACCATTTCAACCAGATATTTTCCTCCGTGCGTATTCTTGATTTCCAGAGTGATAGAGCTCAATTTATCATCTGTCGGGAGTGTTATTTTTTTGCTGGTAGAGTCATTGGTAAAGCCATTGATATCCATGAAAACTCCCTTTGGAATAGTGATTTCATAATCATTTCCAACTTTATATGGTTCTTCCGCCTGCAATGTGTAATGCAGCAGATTTGTGGAATCTTTTGTAAATGTGAATTTTGCAGCTGTTGTTATTTTTCTCGGGGTTGTGCTGGTAAACCTTATTCTGTTAATGTCGCTCTTAATAAGAGGTGCCGGGAATGCGAATGAATAGCCTTCACTTTCAACCGTTTCCGGCTTAACCTCCATTGTCATGTTGAGCAAATCTTTCCTCTCCTCTTTCTGTTGTCCCAGCGCGTTATTCTTTTTACCCCTCTGAGAATTCTGACCGCGCTTGTTGTTCTGATTGTTGCCGTTTTTACTTTTTCCGTCAGTTCTAAATGTATCTGAACCGTAACTGTTTTTATTTGCATCTGACTTTTTCTTCTCTTTCACCAATGCAAGCTTAAGCGTCTCACCAGCAGGCTTGAGCTGGCCTAAAGTATCTGTTTTATAATAGTTTATCCTCAGCGACAGTGTATCTGCCATTCTCCTTCTGTCATTAATCCAAAAACACAGTGAGTCCTCTGTTGCGTTAAATTGTTTTATTAATTTATCGTTGTAAATGCCTTTAATTGAGAAAGAGTCTATTTGGGCCTTTTCCGCATTAAATTTTACAAAACCGGCCCTTTCTGCAGTTCTGCCATAGTGTGAAATATACTGATTCTTAGATATTTCTTTAAATAAATATATGTCCGTTTCACTTGGTCTGCTCAAGCATCCAAGCGTATCTTTCATTTTCATTTGCGCTATTTGAGGCATTCCTTTTCTTGCTGCAAGCTTTGGCGTAATTGTACTGTCGCAGAATCCAACAAGTTCAGAACCTGCATCATATAAGCTATTATAATTTGCATCTTTATACGCATAAATAGTATAAGGCACTCTCTTTAAGCCGCGCAGGCAGAAGTATCCCCATTCATCAGTTCTGGCCATGGCAATCGGCATCTCCTTCATAACTGATGAATCCTTTGGATTTACATAAGCTCCTATTGTGATTCCTTTTTGAGGAAGCAGTGTTTCATAATCCATTACAGTCCCGCTGATTATGAGGGAATCAATAGATTTGCCGGTAGAGAATGTATATACGTAATTTGGAAAAGGATTGTTCTCATTTACGTCCAGTATGGCGCTTCCAAAGTTTATGGTGTAAGTCTGATTAGCCTTTAGGCTGTCCGGAAATGAAACCAGAACCCCTTTCTTTTTGATTTTTACAATTGGACGCTGCTTAAGAGGAGGGGAAATAATTACCTCATTATTAGCATCTTTGAGCTGTACGTATTCATTGAAATTAATAAGAATTTTTCCTTTGGAAATGGGAAAATTTGTCAGCGCCGTATCCGGAATTCTTCCAACTATTACAGGAGGCAATGTATCTTTGGGTCCTCCGGTAGGGCCTTGCGTGGTGTTTGCACATCCTTCTGTATGAAGACAATATACTAGCACGGCAGCAACCGGAATGACTGCCTTTAACACTTTTCCAATCTTTCTTAAAACCTCAAATTTCATATTCTCTTCTTTTGACGGAGCTGACCGCCGCATTACTCTTTAACGTCAACTCTTGTTACGGTATCAATTCCTTTTATATCTCTTATCCTTTGCAGCAGCACTTCCAAGTCACCTGTGTCATGCACGTAAAGGTCTATATATCCTTCAAATACGCCGTCGTGAGTTTCAAAAAATATCTTTCTTATATTCACCGACAGCACATTGGTGATATACTTTGTAATATCAGCGACAATTCCCATTCTGTCAATTCCTCTAATTTCCACTCTTGCAAGAAAAGACAATATAGTGTGCTTTGTCCATTTTGCATTGATAATTTTACCACCCTCTTTTGTGGCAAGCGCCATTGCAACTGGACAGACTTTCTTGTGGATTACAACTTCATTATGATCATTCAAAAAGCCTATGATTGGATCTCCCGGAATAGGGTTGCAGCAGTCGGCCACTTTGTAAGAGAGCGTTTTATCATCGGGATTCTCTTTTAGAAGATAATCTTTTCCCTTATCAATTTCTATGCTTTTTGCAGCATCGTCATCTTGTTCTTCTGCGCTCTTTGCTTTCTCTTGCTTTTCAACTTCATCAAATTGCAAGTTCCAATACTTGACAAATTTGTTCTCCCTGTTCCTCCTTAAGATATCATCCAGATTTTTTAAATCTATGAGTCCCGCTCCAATTTTGCTGTATAGCTCATCTTTGTTATTAAGATGATATTCATCAATAAGTTTTTTGATAGCTCTTGCCTGCTGTTTAATACCTAATTGCGCAAGTGCTTTGTCCAGAGTCTCTTGTCCGTCTTTAATAGCATTCTTTGTGTCAGATTTAAGAGCGTCATATATGAGTGTTCTAGCCTTTGTGGTCTTTGCAAAATCCAGCCATTCCCTTTGTGGTTTTTGAGAGGCAGCAGTAATAATTTCTACCTGATCTCCGTTTTGCAGCACGTAGGAAATTGGAACTAATTTTAGGTTTACTTTTGCCGCAAGTGCTTTATTACCAACTTGAGAGTGAATGTAATACGCAAAGTCTAATGCCGTAGCTCCTTTTGGAAGTCTCTTAGATTCTCCCTTTGGAGTAAAGACATAAATCTCTTTGGAAAGCAGACCTGCATGAAAATGATCCAAAAAGTCCAGCGCATTAACATCAGGATTTTCAAGGACTTCTCTTACCATATTCAGCCAGTTGTCCATATCTTTCTCCTCATTGCCGGAAAACTTGTCGCCCTTATAGCTCCAGTGAGCGGCAACTCCCTTCTCTGCAACTGCATCCATTCTTACTGTTCTAATCTGAACTTCTATCCATCCGCCCTGCTGACTCATGAGCGTACAGTGCAGAGCTTCATAACCATTTGATTTAGGAGTGCTTACCCAATCTCTGATTCTATCCGTATTGGATACATAATCTTCTGAAATCAAAGAGTATATATCCCAACATTGTTTTCTCTCTGAACTTCCTTTCTTTGGTTCAAAAATAATCCTTACGGCAAACAGGTCATAAATTTCATCAAACGGAACTCCCTTGGTTTGCATTTTCCTCCAAATTGAGTAGGGGGTTTTTATCCTCTTTGTTATGGTAAACTTATATCCCGCCTTCTTAATAATTTTGGAGATTGGCTCAATAAAGTTGTCAATTGCAACTCCTTTTTCCTCAGTAAATTCCGCTAATTTCTTATTAATCTTGTCATACTCCTCCGGCTGTCTGTACTTAAGCCAGATGTTCTCCATTTCCGATTTGATGCTGTATAGTCCAAGTCTGTGGGCAAGAGGTATGAAGATGTACATTGTCTCGCTTAAAATCTTGTCTTTCTTCCGCTCCGGCATGGAATCTATTGTCCTTAGATTGTGCAATCTGTCGGCGAGCTTAATAAGTATTACTCTTACATCATCATTCAGCGTTAGCAAAATTCTCTTGAAGTTTTCCGCCTGCAAAGATTTTTGCTGCATCCCAAAGTCATCATAAATTGAACCATCTTTTTCCGTACCATCCTCACTCTGAGAATGTTTGTAGTCCATTGCGGATTTTATTTTTGTAAGACCGTCTACAAGTGATGCTATCTTTGGGCCAAACAGACGTTCTATGTCCTCTAGCGTATATTCTGTGTCCTCTACTATATCATGCAACAGCGCCGTCACAATAGATTTATATCCAAGTCCAATCTCTTGAACAACAATTTTTGCAACAGCAATAGGGTGAATGATGTACGGCTCACCTGAACGGCGCCTCACACCCTTGTGCGCCTCATTGGCAAACTCAAACGCCTTTATAACTCCTTCATATTCATCCTGGTTTGCACAACGTTTTAACGCGGCAAGTCTCAGAGACTCAAATTCTCTCTGTATAAGGGCATTATCTTCTTTTGTGAATTCAGTCATCCTAATTATTTTTATCTTCGTAACCCAACTCTACATTCTCAAAAGCATGAGCAATTTCAGCTCCAATCAAAACAATTGTCCAGCTCACATTTAGCCATACAAGAAATAGCGGGAATGCCGCAAATGCTCCGTATACCGCATTTAACCTTGTGACCATCAACTGAGTACCGGTATATAAAAACTGAACAATCACAAACGCCAAAGCTGTAATAATTGATGAATTAAAGGCGGCGCGGAAACTGACTTTTATATTTGGAATGTATTTATTGACAATTGTAAATGCCAGTACGCTTGTAACGTAGTATGCCACCCACTGCACAAACGCGCTGATGGTTTTGAAGTGCCATATTTTAACGCCATAGTTTCCAAGCGCATTGTTAAAGAACACCATGACGCTCAAAAACAGGATAATTAAAAATGGAGAAATTATCAGGAAACCAATGTAATACAACAAATTTCTTGCAAATGAGCGAGTCTTTTTAACTTCCCAGATATCATTAAAATCTCTCTGAATGTTAAAGATAAGCCAGATTATTGTCCATACAAAAAACAAAAAGCTTATTCCACCAAATATTCCGTTCTGCCCGCTTTTAATGATATTGTTAGCAAAATTCAGCAGCATGTCCACAATCTTTGTATCTCCGGCAAATGTTTGATAAATAACATATTCCAGATGTTTCTCCATGCCAAAGCCGCCTGTGATAAAGAACGCTACCGCTACAAACGGCACAAGCGCCATTACAGAGAAGAAACTCAAAGAGACTGAGTAAAGCCCAAGTCTTACCTTGCCAAGATTTTTTACAGTCACCAGTACAACCTTTACGTTTCTGTAAAAACGTTTCTTTATGCCGCTTACATCTTTGATATTCAGGTTCCAAATATCAACGGTGATAAATTGCATAAAACTCTTGTAGCTCCTTTGAAGAGCGGCAGATCTCTCCTTGAATACCTGACCAATCTCCTTAAAGAAGCCCTTGAAGGGTTTTTTTCTTCTTTTTGTAGCTCTATATAAATTATTCTTTAGCACTCTTTTCTATCCCGACAGTTTTGCTGTTATTGTATTTTACTGTCCGTTGATTTTTTTCATAAAACGCACCGGATCAATAATATATCTTGTGTGTACGCCGCTTCCTATTTCTCCTTTCTCATCTCCGGCGGATACAGAAAATACAACTCTGTTTCCGTCAACTTTTTCTACCGTTGCAATAGAATAAACTTTAGCGCCAACTCCGCAAGCTCTGGTATGCTTGATATTCATTTCTGTACCAACGCTATCCAGTCCAATAGGAGATTCTTTAAGCAGCAAAAATGCAGACTCCTCCATAAGGGCAATCATAGCCGGGGTAGAGAAAACCTCTTGTCCTCCGGTCTTATATGCTGCCGCAGTATCTTTATCTGTTACAACTTTCTCGCTCCTGCGAGACATTCCAATTTTAATTTCCATCACTCAAAAGTTACGCTGTACTTTTAGCAGTACGTTCAAGTATTAAAGTATGTTGAATAGTTTATTAATACGTCTTTATTTTAGTGCGGCAGAGTATGCCTTTACAAATGCATCAATCTGGGATTCAACTTTTTCAGGCGTTGGGTCTCCAAATGTTTCAACTGCAGGTTCTACCAGCGCAATTTTGTTCTCCTCTGCAAATTTCTTCATGTCTTTTACCCCTGCGCCGTTCCATGATGATGTGCCAAACAATCCAACAACTTTGTTTTTCTGAGCAGTGATTTTTATTTCATTGCACAAATGGTGCATTGCCGGATGCATAACTCCGTTATATGCGCATGTTCCAAGTATGTATCCTTTATACTTTTGTATCTCACTTAGAATGAAGGATATATTTGTATTTGAAACATTGTAGGTGATGATGTTTTTTACTCCGGCATCACAAAGTTTCTGACCAATCATATCTGCCAAAGTCTCTGTGTGTCCGTACATTGTAGCAAATGCAATCACAACGCCTTCTTCAGCTTTAAACTCTGCCCAATCTTTAAACAAGCCAACAACTTTCATTGGATTCTCTTTCCATACAACTCCGTGAGAAGGAGCAATTACTTTGATAGGAACGCCGTCTAATTTGCTTAATGCTTTCAAAACCATTGTGCTATACTTGCATACAATGTTTGAATAGTATCTGCGCATATCATCAAGATATACTTTATCCCAGTCATAATCGCAATCAAAAATTCCGCCGTCCAAAGCGCCGTACCCGCCAAAAGCATCACATGTAAAAATTACCTGATCTTTAACGTCATACGTGACCATTGTCTCTGGCCAGTGAACCCATGGAATGTAGACAAATTTTAGAGTGCTCTGACCTATAGGAAGTTCTTCACCGTCTGCAACCATTTTAAATCTATCTTCTCCAATTCCAAAGTAATCATTTATCATCTTCTTAGTCTGCACATTGCCAATAATCTTGCAATCCGGATACATGTTCATTATCACTCCAATCATTCCTGCATGGTCCGGTTCCATGTGGTTTACAGCAATGTAGTCTAACCGTTTATCTCCAAGCACTTTTTTGATTTTTGCAATATACTCATTATCAGAACCGTATTTAACAGTATCAACAAGAACCGTTTTATCGTCATTTATCAAATAAGAATTGTATGCCATTCCGTGCGGAAGAGGCCAATTGTTTTCAAAAAGGGACGTTTTCCTGTCATTAATTCCAATGTAACTAATTCTGTCTGTTATATTTACAATTTTCATAATCTAAAATTATATTTAAAATAATGTTTGTTCTTTTTCTTCTGTTTGTTTCTGTCCTTCTGTATGTTCCGCTGCATTGGAAGACCCGCTTGCAGGGTTTGCGATTCTGTAAAATTCTTCCTCAGAAATTACCGGAATCCCCAGCTTTTCTGCTTTTTTCAGTTTTGCATCCCCGGCTTTTTCACCCGCAACAAGATAGGAAGTATTTCCCGTAACTGAGCTGCCAACCTTTCCCCCGTGCGCTTCTATGTACTGTTTCATGGTCTCCCTTGGAACAGAATAGTTGCCGGTAATCATAATCGTCTTTCCCTGCAATATATTAGAAACCACTTTGATATCAGATTCTCTAATTTTAAATTGCAGCCCTGCTTCTTTAAGCTTCTCTATTGTGTTCAGGTGTCTTGGTTCTTTAAAATATCCAACAATGGAATCTGCAAGTGCTTCTCCAACATCCTCCGTCTCAAGTAGTTCTTCTTGCGTGGCGTTTTTAAGCCCCTCAATGCTTTTAAATCTGGCGGCCAGACTTTTTGCCGTTGTCTCCCCAATAAACCTGATTCCCAAACCAAATAACACTTTCCCAAAAGGAACGCCTTTGCTCTTTTCCAGGGATGCTTTAAAGTTTGCGACAGATTTTTCTTTCCACTTGTCCAAAGATAGAAGCTGCAAATCAGTCAAATTGTATAAATCTTCCAGTTCTCTGATATAACCCTTTGTGAACAGCTGGTGGATTGTGGCCTCTCCCGCATTGATATTCAGTGCTTTGCGTCCAATAAAATGTATGAATTTACCCTCTATTTGAGGAGTGCAATTGTCTGAATTGGGGCAGAAAAATTTAGCCTCGTCTTCATCTCTTACCAGCACTGTTCCGCAGACAGGACATTTGGATGGGAATACGGCAGGCTGTGCGTTTACTGCTCTTTTTGAGATCTCTACGCCGGTTATTTTTGGAATAATTTCTCCTCCCTTTTCTACATATACATAGTCACCGTAATGAATATCAAGCAGTTTCATTTGGTCTGCATTATGCAGAGTGGCGCGTTTTACAACGGTTCCGCTTAACTGAACCGGCTCCAGATTTGCAACAGGAGTCACAGCTCCAGTTCTTCCAACCTGATAATCAATGGATATAAGCTGCGTTAAAGCCTGCTCCGGCTTAAATTTATAAGCCACTGCCCACCTTGGAATCTTTGCAGTATATCCAAGTCCTTTCTGCAAAGCAAACTGATTAACCTTAACAACCATGCCATCTGTCGGGAACGGCAAAGTTTTTCTTTTGCTGTCCCAGCTTTGAATGTATGCTGTAACTTCTTCTATATTAGAGCATTCTTTTGCATATTCAGATGTGGGAAGCCCCCATGATGCAGCGCAGTCAATAGCTTGTGTGTGCGTAGGAACGCTAAGTTCTTCTGCAATAAGGTGATATAAAATACACTCAAGTCCTCTGCCTGAAACCTGTGAAGGCTCAATCAATTTAAGAGAACCTGCAGCAGCATTGCGCGGATTTGCAAACTCCTGCTCTTCATTTAGTTCCCTCTCATAATTCAACTTGTCAAAAGCTTTATACGGCATATAAATTTCTCCCCTGATTTCAAATTCAGAAGGATAGTCGCTGCCTGGCCTGAGGTGTTGAGGTATGGAGGGGATATGCTTTACATTTTCAGTAACATCGTCACCGACAGCTCCGTCTCCGCGCGTTAGAGCACGCTCCAACACTCCATTTTTATAGTACAGGTTAATACCTGTGCCATCAAATTTGAGTTCACATGAATAAGAATAAGGCTGGTCAGTAAACTTTCTAATTCTCTGATCAAATTCATTAAGTTCTCCAATGTTGTATGTATTTGCCAATGACAGCATAGGGTGTTTATGGGGGAATTGCCTGAAGTGATTTTTGCCGTCTGGAGCTTCTAAATTGTTACTTTTTTCCTGTTTTGTTTCAGCGGGCATTTCCAGATCACTGCCAACTTTCTGAGTAGGGGAATCAGGCGTAACAAATTCAGGGTAAAGCTTTTCCAGCTGAGCAAGATCCTGCATAAGGATATCAAACTCATAATCGGAAATAGTGGGGTTGTTCAGCACATAGTAGTTATGGTTGTGCCGGTTCAACTCCATCCTGAGAGCGTCTATGCGGGCTTTTGCTTCCTTTTTGTTCATCAAGGCAAATTTAACCCCCAAATTTACCATATTTTGATAATAAATCATAAATTTGCGGCCGATTTAGAGGAGATATTTATATGCAAAAATCAATTGTTATTTTAACAGGCGGAGGTCCCGCACCGGGAATGAACACGGTAGTTGGGACTATTACTAAAGTATTTTTAAGAAACGGTTACAGAGTACTTGGACTTAACGGAGGTTACAAAGGTTTGTTTTCCCCGGATCCAAATTTTGAAGAGCTGGATTTTTTCTTGGCCGATTCTATTTTTAACAGAGGTGGTTCTCATCTGGTAATGAGCAGGTTTAAACCTACTCAGGAAGATTTTGATAAGAATTTTAATCTTAAATTTTTTCAAGACAACAATATTAAATTGTTGGTAACAATTGGCGGTGACGATACCGCATCTACTGCAAACAGAATTGCAAAATTCCTTCATGAGAAGGATTATCATATAGCAAATATTCATGTTCCCAAGACCATTGATAATGATCTTCCTCTTCCTCAGAATATTGCAACATTTGGATACCAGTCTGCAAAAGGCGAGGGAACTGCCATTGGAGCAACTATTTATGAGGATGCAAGAACAAATCATACTTGGTTTGTAGTCTCCGCAATGGGCCGTTCAGCAGGTCACCTTGCGCTTGCAATTGGATATACAAATCATTACCCTATGATTGTTATTCCGGAGATGTTCAATAAGACCAATATCACCGGAGAGAAAATTATAAACATGGCCGTCTCTGCAATTATAAAGAGAAAAATTCTTGGAATTGACTACGGAGCAATTATAATTTCAGAGGGTGTGTTTGAGGAGCTTTCAAGTGAGGAGCTGCAGTCTTACGGAGTCAAATTTACTTATGACCAGCATGGACATCCGGAACTTGGCAAAGTATCTAAGGCTCAGATGTTTAATGATATGCTAGAAACACGCTTGAAACAGCTTGGGCTGGATATCAAGTCCCGTCCTGTTGAGATTGGATATGAAGTAAGATGCATTACGCCTCATGCGTATGATTTGGTATATTGTACGGAGCTTGGAATGGGTGTGTACAAATTGTTCACAGAGGGCATTACAGGCTGTATGGTTTACATGGATTTGAATGGTAACGTCAAATCTCTGTATCTGAAGGATATGCAGGACCCGGTAACCGGAAAAATTCCTCCAAGAGGAGTTAATATCCATCAGGATAAAGTTAGGATGATATTTGAGTTAATAATGCACTATATCACCCCTGAGGATTATGAAGCTGCAAAGAAATATGTTAAAGATCCTGAGACGTACGACTTTAAGAAAATCCTCAATTGGTAATAAATAGAAAATTTTTGAGAGTGCACGTCCAATAACGGGCGTGCATTTTTTTATAACTGAGATGAAACCGATAATTTATCAAATGCTTTTGCGTGTCTTTGGCAATAAAAGACAGGATTATGTTCCAAACGGATGGTTTACAACAAATGGGAGCGGAAAGTTCAGCAGTGTAGATGAACAGGTTCTTTGGCACCTTAAATCTTTGAGTGTGAGTCACGTGTATTTTACCGGAATTATTCGCAGCGCAACTAAAACAGATTTCTCTCAGTACGGAATTCCTCACAATTCGGATGCAGTTGTAAAGGGACGCGCCGGTTCACCATTTGCCATAACAGATTATTACGATGTTAGTCCGGCCCTTGCAGATAAAGTTCCCGACAGATTTGAGGAGTTTGAGGCAATGTTGCAGCGTGTTCATTCAGTGGGTATTAAGGCAATAATTGACTTTGTGCCTAATCATGTTTCCAGAGAGTATAGAACATTATACAATGGTGCAGATGATGCAGATGTCAATACTGTCGCCGATGATGAGAATAGTTTGATAGCCAGGTTTGGAGATGGGGATAAAAACAATGTGGCATTTGATCCGCAAAACAATTTTTACTATTTGCCGGGTCAGGAACTCAAGATGGGGGAGTATGTGGAGAATCCGGCCAGAGCAACAGGAAATGACTGTTTTACAGCATTCCCATCACACAATGACTGGTATGAAACCGTAAAATTGAATTACGGCGTTGATTATATGAACGCCGCTAATTATAGTGGTGATCAAGAACCGTCTGGTGAATTTAATGGACACAAATGTTATTTTAATCCGGTGCCTAAAACATGGAGGATGATGTATAATGTGCTGGATTTCTGGTGCTCCAAGGGTGTAGACGGATTCCGTTGCGATATGGCCGAGATGGTGCCCCCGGAATTTTGGAAATGGGCTGTCGGGAAAATAAAGGAGAAGCATCCGCAAACAATATTTATTGCAGAGTCTTACAATCCTTTGCAGTACAGCATATTGCTTGAATGCGGATTTGATATGCTATATGACAAGGTTGGTCTCTATGATAAATTGAAGAGCATCTCAAGAGGGGAGGCTGCTGCGCATGAAATCACAGCATGCTGGCAAAACCTTGAGAATATTAAAGTTACAGGAGAATATCTAAACGGGGATAAAGTCAGTATTCAAAACAGAATGTTGAATTTTCTGGAGAATCATGATGAACAAAGGGTAGCGTCCGATTTTAATCTAGGAGGTGACAACGGCGGTTCTAAGATCAACGAACACGGATTTAGAGCGTTGCCTGAACTGGTTGTTAGCCTGATGCTTAACAGGTCTCCATTCATGCTCTATTTTGGACAAGAATTTGGCGAGCGCGGAATGGAGTCTGAAGGTTATAGCGGTTTGGATGGAAAAACCTCAATATTTGATTACTGCAATGCTCCAAGTGTTGCAAGATTTCTAGATAATGAATTGCATTCAGAAGAGCAGAATCTATTTGCAGAGTATGTAAAGCTCTTACATATAGCTACTTCAGAAAAAGCAATTTCCTGCGGCGATACGTTTGATTTGGAGTATGCAAATTGTGGCGGAAAAAATGTTGTAGCTGAAAGCAATGCTTTTAATCCCGACAGAAACTTTGTATTCGCGCGCAGATATGCAGCTCAAAGAGCTTCATCTACAGCATCTTCTGCTGCAAATTCATCTGATAAAAATACGTCAATAATTTTTGTAGCGGTAGATTTCACTCAGAGCGCAAAGAGTTTGAATGTGGTATTGCCTGCGCATCTGTTTGATTTTTGGAATATTGCAGAGACTGATGCTATTGAGGCAAAAAATTTGCTCTCCGGGAAATCCATGCGTCTTGCCCTGAATAAAGATGCCGCCATCTCCATGCCGCTTAACCGTTACGGCATTTGCATCCTCAAACTCTTATTATAATCTTTTGATTGATAATGTATTTAGCAAGTGGCTGAAAGCCACCGCGCTTGCGCGTGCCTTTCGCGGCGATAGCCGCGTAGACTCAGGCCAGCATGCTGGCTCACAAAAAAAGCGACATCCCTGTCGCTTTTTTGTGTGAGCCAGCTCGGAGAGTCGAACTCCGGACCTACGCGTTACGAATGCGTCGCTCTAGCCATCTGAGCTAAGCTGGCAAAATCTGTCGGCCAAATGACCGGCAGTCAATTATTTAAAATCGCTTGCAACTAATGCGCCTATTGCTGCAAATCCAACGCAGCTGATGACACATACTGCAATAATAAATCCTATAAGCCACCAAACCAATGTGGCTTTTGCCCAATTCTCTCTCTCATCTTTGTTCCCGCCAAATGCCCAAACAAAAGGCATAATAATATTTACAAGGGGAAGCATCATTAAGAACAATGTCAATACCCACTGTCCAACGGTTAGTTTTTCCCTTGGCTGGTTCATCTGAGGTGCAACTGGTTGAGTTTTAAACTGCTCGGCAGTCTTAGGCTCTTGTCCTTCAATAATTTCCATATAGTTAAGTTTAAATGTTTTAACATCCTTATCCTTTGGCGCTTTCTTATTGATAATCTCCATGATGTTAACTTCCCGTCATATTTTGTTACTTTTGCACCGCGTCTCTGTCGGGGACACAAAAGTAGTAAAATTTTTTATGCCATCCATATAGTTTTATGCCAACAGTAATTCCAACAGAACTTGGAACGGAGAAAATTTCCAAGTTGCTCAAGCAATATGCAATTCCTGCCATCATAGCAATGACGGCGTCCTCCTTATATAATATGTGCGACAGCATTTTTATTGGGCAGGGTGTTGGGCCGTATGCTATTGCAGGTCTGGCTATTACGTTCCCGCTTATGAATCTGAGCGCGGCATGCGGAACCCTTGTTGGAGTAGGCGCTTCTACAATTATTTCTGTGTTGCTTGGGCAGAAAAATTATGCAGTGGCACAGAAGGTTCTTGGCAATTCCGTGGTTCTCAATATAATAGTAGGGCTTTTATTTTCGGTTTTTTGCATTGCGTTTTTAAAACCAATACTTTTCTTTTTTGGCGCAAGCCCAAATACAATGCCTTATGCGTATGATTATATGTTTATCATATTGCTTGGCAATATTGTGACCCATCTCTATTTTGGAATGAACAATATTGTGCGGGTAATGGGACTTCCCAAAAAGGCAATGGGCGCAACTATTTTTACGGTTGTAATTAATTCAATATTAGACCCTATATTCATTTTTGTTTTTCATTGGGGAGTAAGAGGAGCTGCAATAGCTACGGTGCTTTCTCAATTTTTGGCAATGCTTTATGTCTTCTATCTTGCCTCTGATAAGAACCGTATAATCCATTTAAAAAAAGGAATTTACAGGCTTGAGGCAAAAATTATAAAGAAGACATTCTCAATAGGTATGTCTCCGTTTTTAATGAATGCCGCTTCTTGTTTTATTGTACTGTTTCTAAATCAGCAGCTTAAGAGATATGGCGGAGATATGGCCATAGGCGCCTTTGGCATTGTAAACAGAATGAGTTTTTTGTTTATGATGGTTGTCATGGGGTTAAACCAGGGAATGCAGCCAATTGCCGGTTATAACTTTGGGGCCAATAAACCTCAGAGAGTCAGCAAAGTGCTAAGGACAACAGTTCTGCTTGCCACTGCTGTTACGTCATTTGGTTTTGTAATTGGGGAGCTGTTTCCAAGACAGCTTGCATTTATTTTTACTACAGACCCTGAACTTATAAGGCAGTCTATAATAGGTCTCAGGATAACCTTTATAAGCTTCCCGGTTATTGGATTCCAAATGGTTACAGCATATTTTTTCCAAAGCATAGGGTTGGCAAAGAAGGCTGTCTTTCTCTCTTTATCTAGACAGGTTTTATTCTTGCTACCGCTGCTTTTCTTAATGCCAACTATTTGGGGAATTCACGGAGTATGGTGGAGTCTGCCTGTTTCTGATGTCATTTCCAGCGTAGTATCAGGATTGATGTTGGCATCTCAGCATAGGACATTTATAAGGATGCAGAAAGAGCAGGAGAGAAAATCTGGGCAGCAACTGAAAATGGCTGCGCAAACTCAAGATAATCAGCAATAACAATATTGTTTATTAGTTAACTCATATATTTATGGATATGTCAGACAATAGATTTTTTTATGTAAGCATCGGACGGCAGATAGGGGCCGGCGGACTTGAAATTGCTAAAATTTTAGGAAAGAAATTTAATGTTCCCGTGTATGACAAAGAACTTCTTGTGGAGGCTTCTAAAGAGAGCGGGCTTAATCCGGAAATATTTGAGAAAGTTGATGAAAATAAGGCAATTGAGAGCAGGGGAGGAATGTTCGGTTTTAGCTCTTTGGCGGAAGGTTTTTCTAATTTCTTTACTTCTACTGTGCTGGATAGTTCTGCTTTATACAAGATTGAGAGTGGAGTGATTGCAGAAATTGCGGAGAAGGAGTCTGCTATCTTTATGGGACGTTGTTCCGATTATATCTTAAGAGATAATCCTAACGGCATTTCTGTATTTATAACTGCTTCAAAACCAGATAGGATAGCCAGAGTAAAGCTCAATAAAAAATTGGATGGAATAGAGAAACTTTCAGATGAAAAAATCTCAGAGCTGCTGGATAAAGGAGATAAGAAGAGGGCCAATTACTATAATAATTACACAATGAAGACTTGGGGCAAAGCTGAATCTTACGATATGTGCTTAGATTCAACTACCTTTACTACAGAGGGTTGTGCAGAAATAATAGCAAGTGTAATTAGAGAGAAATTTTTGACAAATCGTCATCCGCTTTAATCTTGCGGATAATAGTTTTTACCAGTGTTTCCATTTTTTTTCCGGCACGATAATCGGCCGGGCAGATGTAGTTTACGCGCTGCTGGTCCAGCAGTTCCTGCGCAATAATCTTTTTATTGTAAATGCCTGAATTGTAAACCGCTATGGAGGTTCCTCCAAGTTGTTTTGTTAGCTTCATGCAAGGAACGTCCGTCTCTCCGTCTCCAAAATAAATCATATTTGGAAATGAAACCCGTTTTTCCTCTTCCGGCATGGACTCATTGATTTTCTCACTGTCGTGAATATTAAGAATGCCCTTGTTAATTTTAAAAAGGAACTGAGTTTTGTTTGTGTAGTTGACAGCAGCGGCTGGCCAAATTGCATTTCCTTTTTTGCTGTAGTAGAAAGAGCTTGCGAATATTGCCTTGAATTCTTTTGCAATCTTCATTCCCTCAAGGATTTCCAATAATCCGGAAGAGTTGATATAGTGCTCAACAATTACACCCTCTTTCTTCCCAATTTCTTTGATTCTTTTAAACCAGCTTTCAACACCGGGGAAAAATTTTACGTCTCGGCCAAACTTCATAAAACTCTCTTTGGTGAGAGATATGTTTTTTTTGCGGGCTTCATCCAGCATTAAAAGCATATAAATGAGAATCCCGTCAGCATCTTGAGTATCAGCCATTCTGTGAGATTCAGCCCAAAATTCGTCGGCAGTTTTGCCAATAGCCTTAATAAACGAATATTCCTGCATGTTGCCTGGGGCAAGCGTGCCGTCAAAATCATATATCAGCGCAACAATGGGTTTATCGGATTTCTTCATATTCAATTATTTATGCCTCTTGTACAACTCTTTTTCCAAGTCTGCGATGGTCATATTCTTGCTTGCCAGCAGCACTAGAAGGTGATAAATCAAATCAGAAGATTCATAAATAAATCTCTCATCATTATTATTAACCGCCTCTATTACACTCTCGACAGCTTCTTCTCCAATTTTTTGAGCCATCCTGTTTACGCCGGCGTCAAATAGTTCCACTGTGTAGGAGCCTTTTGGGCGTTCCTCTTTTCTTCCATATACAACTTTCTCCAGCTCCCTTATAAATCCCTCTGTATCATCAGTTTTAAAGCAAGACGTAGTTCCCTTGTGGCAAACAGGACCCATCGGCTGAGCTTTTACAAGTATTGTATCTTGGTCGCAATCCAAGTACATCTCCTTTGGAATCAGAAAATTGCCGCTGGTCTCTCCTTTTGTCCACAAAGTTTTGCGGCTGCGGCTGTAAAATGTCACCTTGTTCTCTTTAAGCGTAAGCTCCAAAGATTCTTTGTTCATGTAACCCAGCATCAAAACCTTTAATGTTGCATAGTCCTGAATAACAGCTGGAACCAGCCCGCCACTCTTTGCAAAATCTACATCTTCTACTTTAAAGTCAATTTTCATTTTTAAGTTCTCTATTCTTCTCCGTAATTATCTATTCCGTAAATGTATCTAACAGTAACTCCGTGTTCTCTAAGGTATTTCTTAAGTTTTGGAATTCTTATTTTCCCGTAATGGAATACAGACGCTGCAAGTGCTGCATCCGCACCGCCTTTTGTAAGAACATCTGCAATGTCTTGTATGCTTCCGGCCCCGCCGCTGGCAATAACAGGAATATGCACGCTATCAGCCAGTTTGCGGCATGGATCGCATGCGTAGCCAAACTCTGTTCCGTCATTATCCATGGAGGTGAAAAGAATTTCACCGGCTCCGCGCTCCTCCGCTTCCTTAGCCCAGCTGAACATCTCGTTATCGGAGAATTTGGTACCGGCATTTGTTGTGACCCTCCAAATTCCGTTCACTTGTTTTGCATCTATTGCAACTACAACAAACTGAGAGCCATAACGTTTTGCCAAATCGCCAATTAGCTGCGGATTATTTACTACTGCAGTACATATAGAAACCTTATCGGCTCCTGCGTCCAGCAATCTTGCCGCATCATCCAAAGATGAGATGCCGCCTCCCACGGTAAACGGGATATCAATATTTCTAGCAATCTTTTTAACCAGGCCCAAAAAGGTCTTGCGTCCCTCTACAGTTGCGCTAATGTCCAGAAATACAAGCTCATCTGCTCCGTCATAAGAGTAGGCTTTTGCCAATTCTACCGGATCTCCCACATTTACCATGCGTACAAAATTCACTCCCTTTACAGTTTTACCGTCGTGAACATCCAAGCAGGGTATAATTCTCTTTGCTAACATAATTTATTTATTATCAGTGTTTTCTGCAGATTCCTCTGCCGGAGCATTTGATTTGTTAAATTCTCTTATTTGGTCCAGTGTAATATGTCCCTCATAGATAGCCTTGCCAACAATGGCAGCGGGAACATTTATATCATTCAGGTCTTCAATGTCTTGCATGCTGCTGATTCCTCCGCTGGCAATGACTTTAAGCCTTGGATATTTTCCTCCCAGTTCTCTGTACATTTCCAATGCAGGGCCAGCAAGCATCCCGTCTTTTGAGATATCTGTAATTACGGAGTATTTAAGCCCTTCTTGCAGATATAATCTAATCAGCTCATCTGCAGTTTTATCTGTAGATTCTTTCCATCCTTTAATGGCTATTTTATTCTCTTTTATGTCAGCGCCAAGAACAACTTTATCGCCTCCAAAACAATCTAACCAGTAAGTGAATACGTTGGGTTCAGTTGCCGCAATGCTGCCGCAAATAACTCTGTCTGCGCCGTTTTCCAGTGCATCCCTCAAAGAATTTCTTGTTTTGATTCCGCCTCCAAACTCCACAAGCAAATTTGTTTTGCTTGCAATTGCCTGAAGGATATCAAAAATTACAGGAGAGTTACTCTTTGCCCCTTGCAAATCAATCAAATGCACGCGTTTAACGCCGCAGTCTTCATAGCTTTTTGCAACCTCAAGAGGGTCTTCTGAATATGTTTTAATCTTTGAAAAATCTCCCTGGCTCAGTCTAACGCATTTGCCGTTCATTACATCAATTGCGGGAATTATTTCTATCATAATTTTCTCTATTTATTAACCGTCGGGATATTTATTGCTTTATCTCGACAGATGTTATTACTTCATTTTTAAAAAGTTGCGCAGAAGCTTCTCTCCGGCCAGTCCGCTCTTTTCCGGGTGAAACTGGCATCCCATGAAATTGTCTTTTTTTAAGGATGCGCCAAACTTTATCCCATAATTGCAAACCGCTATTGTATTTTCATTCACATTTGCAAAGAAGGAGTGTACGTAGTAAAAGAAGGTGTCTTCATGAATTTCATCATAAAGAGAAGACTTCAAATCTGTCATATTATCCCAGCCAACGTGCGGAACTTTAAACTCTTCCGGCATGTTTGAAGGGAATTTGCAAACTACATTGTTGAATATGCCAAGGCACTCTGTATCACTCTCCTCTGAGTGCTTGCACAACAACTGCATTCCAAGGCAGATACCCATTACGGGCTGCTTGAAACTCTTAATAGCGTCTATGAGATTAGATTTGCGCAGATTATCCATGGCCCACTTTGCATCGCCGACTCCGGGAAGAATAATATGGTCGCACTTTGCAAGCGTATTTCTCTCAGATGAAATGACATACTCCTCCTTAATCCTCTTAAGGGCGTTCTCAACGGAGCCCAAATTACCTGTTTTATAGTCCAGTATGCCTGTCATACAAATTACAAATCTTTAGTTATTAATTCAATGTACTTAAAAAAGTGTACTAAAGTACTAAAATAAAATTAATTATAGCACTCCCTTGCTGCTTGGAATTGCAAAATCTCTTGTTTCTCTGCGGACAGCGCTTTTAAGTGTCCTTGCAAAGGCTTTGAAAATTCCCTCAACAACGTGGTGATCATTTGAGCCTGAGGCTTTTATGTGAAGATTGCATTCTAGGTGTTCTGCAAGACTTTTAAAGAAATGTTCAAACATCTGGGAATTCACGTCTCCAATTTTTTCACTCTTAAATTTAACGTCCCAGCGGAAATCAATCCTTCCTCCCATATCCATAGCCATGTATGCATCAGCCTCATCCATTGGAAGACAAAAACCGTATCTTTCAATGCCCTTTTTATTGCCAAGAGCTTTTTTCAGACATTCTCCAAGTGTGATTGCAATATCTTCCACAGTATGGTGTTCATCAACTTTAATATCGCCTGATGCCTTGATGTCCAGTGTTATACCTCCATGATAACCAATCTGCTGCAACATGTGATTCAAGAAGTTCAGAGGTGTCTCAATGCGAGGTTCGCGAAACTTATCCAAATTTGCATATACTTGAATCTGAGTCTCTTTTGTGAAACGCTCAACAGAAGCAACACGCTCCGGCGCAATTCTTTCACTTCCAATTCGTTCAATTTCAATCTGTTCTGTCCCGGTTTTTTTTGCATTTGTATGGGTGTTTGAGTTTAACGCTCCTGCAAAAGCCTTTATGCAGCGTAGCATCCTCTCATTTTCCACCTGCGTGCCAATTGTAATTCTTAAACAATCTTTGCAACCATGCATATTGCCGCGGTCTCTAACAATGATTTTATTCTCTTGTAACAGATTGAAAATCTTATCTTTCTGTCTGAATTTAACCAGCAGAAAATTTGCATCTGACGGATAAACTTTTTGTACAACTCCATCCGTTTTCCCTTTGCCTATCTCTTTCAATTCTTCTGCAACCCTCTCTCTTTCACTCACGATGGTTTCTACCTCCTCCTCTTTTTTTAGAGAACTACGCAACATTTGCAGAGCCTGTCGCTGAGCCAGAATATTGATGTTATAAGGGTATTTAACATTATTAAAAATATTGATAATATCCTCATTGGCAATTGCCAGCCCAATTCTCAGGCCTGCCATTGCATAGGCTTTTGACAGTGTCTCCAACACTATAAGATTAGGATATTTTGCAATATTTTTTTTGAAATCTGTTATGCGCCTGGCGCCGGCAGGGCTTTTGCAGATGGCAAAATCAAAGTACGCCTGGTCAACAACAACAATACCTTTAAAAGATTTTAAGATTTTTTCTATGCTCTTGGTATCCAGTAAATTGCCTGTGGGATTATTAGGAGAGCAAAGAAAAATAACTCTGGTATCTTTGCGCACTTGCCCCAGCAGTTTTTCTGCATCTATTTGAAAAGTGTCCGTTGTGAGAAAAGCGTCAATAATTTTGACGTCATTCATCTGAGCAGCAACTGAATACATGCCGTAAGACGGATTCATTATGATTGCGCTGCTTTTGCCCGGCTCACAGAAAACTCTGTAAACAAGGTCAATAGCCTCATCACTCCCGTTTCCCAAGAATAAATTTTTAACAGGAATTTTCTTTATGGTGGAAATTGTCCGTTTCAAGTCTTCCTGACGAGGTGACGGATAGCGGTTTACCCCATTATCAAAAGGGTTCTCATTAGCATCCAGGTAGACCTCCATGGGAATCTTGCAGTCATCCCGTGCGGTTGAATAGGGGGTGAGTTCCAGTATGTTTTTCCTTATCAGATTTTTAATATTCATTTGTCTCATTGTTGTTGTACTATTGAATAATTCAACGTCCTGTTTAAGCATTATTTTAATCTTATATCTACCGCATTTTTATGTGCGTCCAAGCCCTCTGCAGATGCCATTGTAGTAATGGTGTCGGATAGCCTTCTGAGACCGGCGCGGGTTATTTCCTGAATGGTTATTCTTTTAATGAAACTGTTGAGATTCACACCATTGTAGCCGCGAGCCCAGCCCCCCGTTGGAAGAGTGTGGTTTGTTCCGCTTGCGTAGTCGCCTGCGCTTTCCGGGGTGTAATTGCCAAGGAAAATGCTCCCCGCATTTACTATGTGCGAGCAAATCTCTGCATAATTGTGAGTGCAAATTATCAAATGCTCAGGAGCATACATGTTTGCCATCTCCCACAATTCTTTTCTGGAACGGCAAACAATAATCTTGCTTTTTGCAGCCGATGAAAGTATGTAACTCTTTCTTTCTAACGTCCGGAGCTGTTTTTCAAATTGCGTGGCAACAGCGGAAGCCATTGTTGATGAGGTTGTTATAAGAATAGCCTGACTGTCGGGACCATGCTCAAGCTGACTCATGAAATCTGCGCATACATATTCCGCCTTTGCATAATCATCTGCAAGAATCATTACTTCAGACGGGCCGGCCGGCATGTCAATTGCGCAAACGGCACCGCCGACAATTTGCTTAGCAGCTGTAACATAAGAGTTCCCGGGGCCAAAGATTTTATCAACGCGGGGAACTGTTGCAGTTCCAAATGCCATGGCTCCAATTGCCGCAACTCCTCCTATTCTGTAAATCTTTGTTACTCCGCATTTTGCTGCAGTATAATAAACAATTGGGGATGTGGCCGGAGTGCACATTATAATCTCTTTGCATCCGGCAAGGCGCGCAGGAACCGCCAGCATAATAACGGTTGAAAATAGCGGTGCCGTGCCTCCAGGTATGTATAGTCCCACTCTTTCTATTGGAATGCTAACCTGATTGCATACAACACCCTCCGTAGTCTCAACGGTTATATCTTTCACAGCCTGTGCGGCATGAAACTTTTCAATATTTGCAATTGCTTGATTTATAGACTTTTTGAGAGTGGCTGGAACCTTGCGTGCAGCCGATGCAATATCAGCGGCACTTACCTGCATGCTAATGCATTTGTTGCCTTTGCAAGATTTTGCCGCTCCTGCTGCAACAAGTTTAACTTTGTCAAACTTTAATGCATTATCAATTACAGCTTTATCTCCTCTTAATGCAACGTCATTTAAAATTTCCCTGACGCTGCGCTGCAAATCTGAACTGCCAGAAGCGCTGCCGCAGGAAACTCCGCCGCCGGCAATAGCACCGTCACAATTTGATTTACAGCCTCTTAGAATACCTGGCCACTTTGTCTTGGCCGGGTACTTAATAGTTTTTATTGTATTCATGAAAATCCTCCCGGGATTAAAGAATATTAATTTGCCAATGTATTTCTGCTATTACAGAATCATTTGCTCCATGTTCAAAACCAGAATGTCCTCAGCTCCAATCTTCTTTAGCTGCTCAACTTTCTCCCATATAAGGTCCTCATCTACAACTGCATGTATGGCGCTCCAGTTTTTGTCTGCAAGCGGCAGCAGGGTGGGGCTCTTAAGGCACGGAATGATTTTAAGCGCCGCAGTTATCTTATTATTAGGCACATTCACAAGAACATACTTTTTGCCGCGGCTCATCTTAACTGCGTTAAACCGGAAAATCATCTGGTTAATCACTGCCATTTTCTCTTTTCCAAGTTCAGGCGTAGCAATCAGAACTGCCTCTGAATAAAAGACTTTCTCAACTTCTACAAGGCCGTTGGAGACAAGGGTTCCTCCGCTGGAAACAATATCAAAAATTGCATCCGTCATCCCTATTGAAGGAGCAATTTCTACGCTTCCGGCAATAGATTCAATCTTTGCCTTGATTTTATTTTTGCGAAAAAATTCTTTTAGAATTTTTGGATATGATGTTGCAACTTTCTTATTGTTAAAGTATTTCAGCCCCTGGTAATTAATGCTCTTTGGAACCGCAAGGGATAATCTGCACTTTCCAAAGCCAAGATCAAACAGCTTTTTTACTTTAAATCCCTTCTCTTTAACCTCATTAAGTCCAACAATGCCAATGTCTGCAATACCGTTGGCAACAGCTTGCGGTATGTCATCATCCCTCAGATACAGAATTTCCACGGGAAAGTTGTTTGACTTGGAGAGTAATTTTCTTTTGCTGTCATCTACCTGAATACCAGAATCATTCAGGAGTTTCATGCTATCCTCGTTCAGGCGCCCTTTTGCCTGCACTGCAATCCTAATCATTTTCCAGCTCCTCCAATTCCTCAAAAGATAAATCCGTTATCGGATACTTTTTGTTTTCCAGCAAATCATAATGCCACCACTCGGAAGATAGGGGTTTAAAGCCATGTTTTACCATGACATCTTCAAACATCTTTCTATTAGCGAGTTGCGTAGGGGTTAGGCCCTTAAATGCGCGGAAAGCGGAATCGGAGAACGAGTCAAAGTCCGTACCCATGTCCAAATATTTTCCGGTGTTCAAATCACACACCGTCAAATCAATGGCGCACCCTCTGTTATGGATTGAGCCCGTAGTCGGGCTTGCGCAGAAAGTACTGTCGGGACACACTTCAAAAAATCTTAAAGTGCCTGCGTAAGGTCTGTAGGCATCCCATATGACAAGTCCTAAACCCTTTGCGTTCAGCTCTTTCTGAACCGCCAGCAATTTTTCTGCGGCGGGCTTCCTAAGAAAAGCGCGCGGATGGGTATAGATTGGCTTGCCGGTAAAATTATGGGATGTCGCATACCTTACATCCAATTTTATATTTGGTACAAACTTTTGCAAATCAATAAGTTCATTATCCGGATTCTCCTTTACAAGCTGCTTGTAGTACAGCACGGAGTTTACAATATCCAGATTATAGGGGTTCTTCTTCTGCGCAAAAAGAACTGTCGCAGAGGAAATTACAAATAATATAATTACTAAAAATTTTCTTTTCATTTCTTTAAAAGTTAAAACAGCCCGCCAAACAAATCAGGTTCGCTCTTTGGCTCCTTCTTTTTCTTAGGCTCTTTTTTAGGTTTTGCCTGCTCTTCCTCATAACTAGGCAACTCCTTCATAATATCCCTCATTTTTTCATTTGCCGCAACTCCCGTGGACTTAGGGGTTATTATTGCGACATTTGGCTGATTTTCAAATACTAGCCTGTAAAATTCTTCATTTGGGATAACGCTAATCTTATAGACGCAATCACCGTTTTCTTCCTTACTTACCAGCTTCTGGCTGGAATGGAGCGGATTAAGCGTCACAAACGGCACAAGCGCACTGCCGACCTTTAAAGTAATCTCTTGTTTTAAAGTTCCCGACGGTTTAGTAACTCCAATAATATCTTTGAAATAACTGTCAGAATCAAAACTATAATTAGGAGGGAATGGGAGAATTGCGTAAGAATAACTTGATACGCTCTCCAGTGGAATCACATGATAGCCCTCCTTGCCATCTTCATAACCAACTACATACCAGCGGCTCAAATACTCCTTCATATAAAGGGGGTAGAAAATCACTTGCTCCGCTGCTGAACTTAAAGCCTCTGTGCAACTAAGGCTAAGCACCTTGCGGTGAATGGTAGCATCCTTAATAACATCAAAAAATTGTCCTCCCGACGGATTCATCTGAGGCTGATACGCAATCAGCTTGCTTCCTCCATTAACCTTTGTATCAATAACTTCTTGAATCAGTTCAACAGAACCTTTTAGAGATTCCATTCCCTCAATTCTAGTATATCTGCGCAAAGTTTCTGCAATATCGGAAAGAGGCTCCAGATTGGTTTGCTTTACGTTTGCATTGCCAATTGAATATGCCGGATCTTTATACTTATAGTACTTTTGTTCATAGACAACAATTGGCGCATTGTATCCGCGCTTTTTGTCCCTCATAAACTGTAAATCCAGCTGTACCGTGCGGACAGATACCACAAAATTGTCTTTCAGCTTAACCTTGCTGTTCTCCTTGATAGCCTTGGTGCATGCCTCTATTAAATCCAGGAGCGTGTACTTCCGGGTGGCATCCCTAAGGCAGGCATCTATTGTTATGTGTCGCAGCAGTGCGTTTGATGAAACTGACATTGTGTTTTCCTTAACTACGCAACAAAATTACGCAAATCTTTTGAAATTGCAAAAGTATTATCAAATCAAATTGCAAGATTTCGCTCTGGCTTACTTCTCGCTAATGATTTTCTTTAGAAAATCATTGCTCGTACGAAACGCACTCGCTCAATTTCTTGCAATTTGCTTTGATATTCTCTCGTAGCAATTTAATTTGTTTTGATAATCCTGATGTCCTGCAGCGGATACGGAATCTCAATATGATTCTCCTTAAAGACCCTAAAAACAGTCTCCCTAATTGCAGAATGAGCCGTATAAATCTCACTCACCGGCGTCCATGCATAAACAGTAAGTTTTGCGCTGGTATCTGTAAAATCAGTCAGCAAAACCTTAGGCTCCTTGTCCGGAGCAATGCATGTAAGTTTCTTTAACTCCACAAGAAGCAACTTGCGAACCTCCTCAATATTAGAACCGTATTTGATATTTATGGAGATATCGCTCAACTCATATTTATGATTTTTGGTAAGATTCATAAAGTTTTTAGAGAACAGCTGCTCATTTAAGAAAGTAATTATGGAACCCTCTTCGGTTTCCAGCGTGCTGGAATCAAGGCCAATATCCACAATCTTTCCCCTGTAACCGTCACATTCAACCCAATCTCCTTTGTGAACTCTGCCCATCATCAAAGAAATGCCGCAGAATAAATTATTGATTGCATCTTTCAACGCAAAGCCAATGCCCATTCCTGCGCCGCCCAAAGCTGCAATAAGTCCTTTGTTGTTCAGCTGCAAAATAAATATCACGCAAAAAGCATAAATCAGCCATGCCACAATTGAACCTATTTTTACATAAACCGGCACATGACTGTCTTCATAATTCTCTGCATATATGGTAAGTAGAACTTTCTTGGTCATAAAGATTATGTAATTGAACACACACCCAAGTCCAATAACGTACAATATTTTTTCTACAGAAACGGATGCCATATCAGGCACATTAATAAAGCAGTAGGTGAGCATGTTAATCATCCAAGACTTCATGCTAAAAATTCCCGCTCCCCATATTAAGCTGAAAACCAGCAGCCCTATGAACATCAGAGGAAATACCAGCTTTTTCATAAGAGGATTAAACCATCTTCTGAATGTAAAAATTCTCTTGGCGGCGTCCTCTTCTTCCTCCATTGTCTTGTACTTGGCAACCAGATTCAGAAGATGATACAGGCATAGAGTAAATAGAATGGATGCAAGCAGCAACAGCCAAGAAGTCATAATTCCCATTGACAAGAATCTGTAGCCTGCCCAGGAAAGTATTAGTATCCCGATAGTTAGAATAAAAGAGCACCAAGACAGCAATGAGTCTGCCCTGCCGGCCCCGCCGCCGCAGCGCAGCAAAATTACAAGGTGAATGGCTGCAAACAAAAGCAAAACCAAAGGCAGAGAGAAACTTACAACATATGTAGTAACCATTAATATTCTGTAACTTACAAGTACAACGGCCAGCAGAACAGGAGCAAGATAAAGCAGAATTCCCTGCCTGATTTTATCTGTCGGGAGCCTTAAAACTATTGATGACAAAATCACGCCAATGATTAGAGTGAGTTCCATTATAATGCTCATGGTTACAATGAAATAGTAGCGTGTCAGGATGCAGTTGATGATAATCAGCAGCAAAAGCGCAAACATTATTATGGATGAGCATGCAATAAAATATTTCCGCTTTGGATGTTTTCTGATGCTTTTTGGCAAAACAAAGGAGAATAAAAGCCATGAGATAATTATTGCAATTGCCAGCAATCCAAGAGAATATAGAGTAACCTGCACTCTTTTGGCCTTCCACTCTTTAGAAGCCATCTGACCTCCGCCATACTCTTGCATAAAAGACTCTGACGCCTCTTTATATTTCTCCCCAAAATGTCCCAGCGTATAGAAATAGGAGCCGCTGCCGGTCAGAAAAATTCTGTTCTTTATTTGTGTAAATCTGTTATCCTGATAATCTTGAATTTTTTTCATTCTCCCTGCTATCTCCTGATATTCAAGATTGTCCATGTTTAGCATGCCGTGGAAATCTTGCAGCCTTTTGCTTACGGAATTACAGATATCAATACACTTCTGCTTATCCGCCTTGCCCTGCGCAGATAAGCCGGCATCTGAAATATGCCCGAGTACCTCAGCTAACTTATTGTATCTCTGAATAATATCCTTAAAATTGTTTTTCCATACAACAAAAGGGTACTTCTGTTCAACAAACTTTGCGTACTCATTGTTAATCTGATCGCACGCCTGTACCAGTCCAAACAAATAGTAATCATCCTGAGTGTAAAGAATCAAAGCATACTCCTGGCAATTCTCCAAAGTAGTAAACATTCTCTCTCTATACTCCTGTCGCTGAGTATTATAATGAGCTATGTGCATCTCCAGATTATTCTGATAAGCAGATAAATCAGAATATAGCATCACGATAGTTTTATCTAAGCTATCCTCCCTGAGAACGGCATTAGCAGTGCCTGAGAAGGCCAGCAGGCACATAGCAGCCAGAAATCCCTTTAATACTTTCATTTTGATGATTTTATAAGATGGGACAAAATTACATAATTATTTCTTTTTATTAAATTTGCATCCGTTATGAGAAGAAGATTAGAATATTTAATCCAGTATTATGTTGGCTGGGTTTTTCTATTTTTGGTACAAAAGCCTTTATTTATGGCTTTTACGGAAGGATCTGCTCACTACGGCTTTGGCAAATTCATGTCTGTCATATGGCACGGACTGCCAATGGATTTATCTGTTGCAGGATACCTTACCGCCATCCCTTTTTTAGGAGTTTTGGTGAGCATTTGGTGGCCCTTTGACAGCAATTTTAACATGCGCAAGGTTTTGCGTCCTTATCATTTTATTGTCGCGATAGTTCTTGCAATAATTTTTGTTGCCGATATTTCTCTTTATCCCTTCTGGCACTATAAGCTGGATGCTTCCGTATTCAATTATTTAGATTCTCCAAAAGATGCAATGGCCAGTGTATCAAGCTGGTATATTGTAATAAGAATACTTGCCATTATAGTGGTTGCGTATATTATATATAAGCACCAGACCAGAATATGTTCCAATACTTTTGTTACAACAGAAAAATCTCCTGAGCGCAGAGTTTGGAGAACGTTGGTCATACTATGTTGCGGCGGTCTGTTGTTCTTGGCAATCCGCGGTGGAGCAAAGGAATCTACAATGAATGTTGGACGTGCATATTTCTCAGAAGACCAATATCTTAACCATAGTGCTGTGAATCCGGCATTCAGCCTTCTTTCCTCAATAGGGAAGAGCGAGGACTTCTCCAAGCAATATAGATTTTTAAAGCCGGATGATTTTGACTCTGTAATAAGTGAGTTGTATCCTGCTGCAGGCACCGGTGTAAAATCTTTTGCAGCGGAGGCGGCGCAAGATTCGACGGCCTTGATGGATACTCTTTTAAAGACGCAAAGACCCAACATACTCCTTATTGAAATGGAGAGTTTTGGAGGGAGGTTCATAGAGGCGCTTGGCGCTCCTGCTGATGTTGCTCCTAACTACAACGCCCTTGTAAAAGAGGGGATATTTTTCTCCAATTTTTATGGAAACAGTTACAGAACGGACCGCGGAACTGTAAGTATTTTCAGCGGATATCCTGCACTTCCTGTTGTCTCTTTGATGAAGATGCCAATCATAGTAAGGGCTCTGCCAAGTCTGCCGCATGAACTTGTAAAACAGGGATATACAACAGATTTTTTGTATGGAGGAGATGTGAATTTTACAAACACAAAAGGTTATTTGGTTAATATGGATTTCCAAAAAATTACGGCTGATGTAAACTTTACTAAAGAGGAACGCAAGACAAATTCATGGGGCGTCAATGATCATATCACGTTTGAATATCTTGCAAAAGACCTGCTTCACCGCAAGAGCAATTTAACATCAGGTTCCGCTGAAAAACCTTGGTTCTCAGCATTTTTAACGTTAAGTTGTCATGAACCGTTCACCGTTCCTTATCATAGATTATCAGATGAAGTATACAATGCAGCCGCGTATACGGATGACTGCCTTGGTAAATTTATCAAACAATTAAAAGCCTCTCCTCTTTGGGATAATCTTCTAATTATCTTAGTACCGGACCATAACATAACTTATAATATGGCGGACAGTAATCCGGATTATTTTAAGTGTCCAATGTTATGGATAGGGGGAGCAGTTAAAGGCAATCCCAGAGTTATTAATAAGTTTATGAATCAGAGTGATATTGCTGCAACTTTGCTGGCTCAAATGGGGCTCTCATATAATAACTTTATATATAGCAGAAATATACTGTCGGGAGCTTACGGCAAATATCCGTTTGCTTTCTCCTGCTATAACAATGGATTTGTGTTTAGAGATTCAACTGGCGTAACCTCTTATGATTTAGCTGCGAAAAGTGTTGTAACTGAGAGGGGAAATTCAAGTGGTCAGACTGCTAGACAAATGAAAGGAAAGGCTATTTTGCAGAGTATTTACAACAACTTATATAAATACCAACAGCAAGATTATTAATAATTTTGTAAGCAGTGTTTATTGCTTGTACAAAAAAAGCAGACAGTTTTCACTGACTGCTTTTTTTATTAGCAAAACGACGGATACTAACACTTTCTAGTCATATGATTCTAGTATCTTTCTAATTTCTGTAGCCTGAAGTCTTCCATAGACCTGCTCGTCAACCATCATGACTGGCGCAAGTCCGCAAGCTCCAATGCAACGCAAGCAATCAAGAGAGAATTTGCCGTCCGGAGTTGTATCTCCAACTTCTATTCCAAGTACTCTTTTGACCTCATCCAGATTCTTCTCAGAACCTCTTACATAGCAAGCAGTTCCAAGGCAGATGGAAATTCTGTGTCTTCCCTTTGGACTGGTCTGGAAAAATGTATAGAATGTAACTACTCCATTTATCTTTGATACAGGGACTCCAAGCTTATGGGCAACAACTCTCTGGACTTCTTCTGGAAGAAAACCTATAGTTGCCTGTATTTCTTCAAGAATATTGATAAGCTCTCCGGCTTTATTGCCGTGCTTTTCACAAATCTCCTCCACCTTAATCAAAGCGGCAGGAGAAATATTATTGTTTAATGCCATAATTATACGTTTTCTGATCTGTTAAAGTAATGTGTATGAAGAAGTTTATGAGCCTGCTCGCTAAGAGGCTTGCCAAGATACTCTTCATATAACTTAATAATGAATGGATTCTCATGGGATTTACGTAAAGGTTTCTGTAAATCTTCTCTGTAAATAGCTGCAGTTCTAGCTTTTAGAATCTCAACGTTGCCATGGTGCTGAGGCTGTCCGCCGCCACCGATGCAACCGCCTGGGCAAGCCATAATCTCAATTACATGGAACTCGCTCTTGCCGCTTCTGATTTCCTCCAAAAGTCTGCGCGCATTCCCAAGTCCGTTGGCAATTCCAACGTGCAGAGGGAATCCGTTCAAATCTATTGTTGCTTTCTTAATGCCTTCCAAGCCTCTGACTTCAGTAAAGTCTAAGTTAGGAAGTTTTTTCTTGGTATATACCTCATATACAGTACGTAATGCGGCTTCCAAAACACCGCCGGTAGCACCAAAAATGACACCTGCTCCTGTTGACTCGCCAAGTGGCTGGTCAAAATCTTCATCAGGAAGTGAGTTGAAATTAATGTTAGCTTTCCTAATAAGTTCTGCAAGCTCTCTTGTAGACAAAGAGTAATCAACATCTGGAATTCCGTTCTTCTTAAACTCATCTCTTGAACACTCATATTTCTTAGCAAGACAAGGCATTATGGAAACGCAAATAAGTTTCTCTTTAGGAACACCCATCATTTCTGCCCAGTATGTCTTGGCTATGGAGCCAAACATTTGTTGAGGGCTTCTTGCTGTTGATGGAATATCCAACATATCAGGGAATTGCTTCTCAAAGAAATTAACCCATGCAGGACAGCAAGATGTAAGAATAGGAAGTCTAACAAGTTTGTCTTTCTTTAAGAAATGTGTAAGTCTGTCAATAATCTCAGCACCCTCCTCCATAATAGTAAGGTCTGCACTAAAGTCAGTATCAAATACTTTCTTAAATCCAAGCTCTCTTAAAGCAGACACCATCTTACCTGTAACAAGGGTTCCAGCAGGAAGACCAAATTCCTCTCCAAGAGCAGCTCTTACAGACGGAGCTGTTTGTACAATAACTGTTTTATCAGGATCTGCAAGATCATCCAGAAGTCTGTTAGTATAATCATGCTCGCTCAAAGCGCCTGTAGGACAAACTGCTACGCACTGTCCGCAATATGTACACTCGCTTTCTGCCAGGTTCTTTCCAAACGCAGGAGAAATCATTGTATTGAAGCCTCTTTTTATTGCGCCAAGAGCTCCAACTGTCTGCACATTATTGCAAACGTTTTCACATCTGCGGCAAAGGATACACTTGTCCATATTTCTTACAATGGCCGCTGTGACCTCTTTTGTTCTCTGCGACAGTTCACCTCCTTCAAACGGCATCTCTCTGATGTTGAACCTCTGAGCAAGTTTCTGCAATTCGCATTTTCCGCTCTTTGGGCAAACAAGACACTCGTTAGGGTGATCAGATAGAATAAGTTCTGCAACTACTCTTCTGGCGTTAAGAACCCTGGTAGAACTTGTATGGACAACCATACCTTCTGTACATGCCGTGGCACAAGCAGGTGCCAGATTCTTTCTCCCCTCAACTTCTACAACGCAAATTCTGCAAGATGTAGGGTTGCTCTTTACGGCTGTTCCTTCCATATTGATATAGCAAAGGGTGGGAATATCAACTCCAACCTTCTTTGCAGCATCAAGGACAATCGTCCCTTCAGGAACGGTAACCGTGTGTTTATCTATTTTTAATGTAACTGTTTTTTCCATAATTTCTCAAATATTAACAAACTGAAATTGCGCCAAACTTACAGCGGCTCATACACATACCGCATTTGATGCATTTGTCTGGAAGAATAGTGTGTGGTTTTCTTGGAGTGCCGACGATTGCGTTTCCAGGGCATGTTCTTGCGCATGCGGTGCAACCCTGGCATTTCTCCGGATTGATGCTGTATGTAAGCAAATTCTGGCAGTGCTTTGCAGGGCAAGTTCTGTCTTTAACGTGGGCAACATACTCATCATAGAAATTATCCAATGTAGATAGAACAGGGTTTGGAGAAGTCTGTCCAAGTCCGCACAATGCGCAGTCTTTGATGACTTTAGCAAGTGTACGCATCTTTGTCAAATCTTCCATTGTTCCCTTGCCGTCTACTATTCTGTTAAGTATTTCCAACATTCTCTTGTTTCCTACTCTGCAAGGCGTGCATTTTCCGCAAGACTCTCCAACAATAAATTCCAAATAGAATTTTGCAATTGCAACCATGCAATCGTCCTCATCCATTACAATCATTCCGCCGGAACCCATAATTGAACCTGCAGCCATAAGGTTGTCATAATCAATAGGGGTATCCAAGTCTTTCTCAGTTAAGCAACCTCCGGAAGGACCTCCTGTTTGAACAGCTTTAAATTTCTTTCCGCCTTTGATGCCTTCACCAATATCATAAATAACCTCTCTTAAGGTAGTTCCCATTGGAACCTCTACAAGTCCTTGGTTATTAATCTTTCCAGCCAATGCAAATACCTTTGTTCCTTTGGATTTATCGGTTCCAATTTTATTGAACCAATCTGGTCCCTTAAGGAAGATAGGAGGAATATTAGCTAATGTCTCAACGTTGTTAACGTTTGTTGGTTTTCCAAGGTATCCTTTAACTGCAGGGAATGGTGGTTTTAATGTAGGCTCACCTCTCTTGCCTTCCATTGAATGGATAAGGGCCGTTTCCTCTCCGCATACAAATGCACCTGCACCATAACGGATATCTATATCAAAACTAAATTTGCTTCCAAAAATATTCTTGCCAAGCAAACCAAGTTTGCGAGCTTGCTCTCTTGCAATCTTTAACCTCTTGACAGCCAGCGGATACTCGGCTCTGATGTATACCAATCCGTTTTCAGAACCAATAGCATATCCGCAAATTGCCATTGCCTCAATAATTGAGTTAGGGTCACCCTCCATAATGGAACGGTCCATAAATGCTCCCGGGTCGCCCTCATCTGCGTTGCAGACAACGTACTTAACGTCGCTTACAGATTTTGATGCAAATTCCCATTTCATTCCGGTAGGGAAGCCTGCACCGCCACGTCCTCTAAGTCCGGACTTCTTAACAATTTCAATAACCTCTTTTGGGGTCATTTTCTTAAGGCAGTTAGCAAGTGACATGTAACCGTCGCGAGCTATATACTCCTTAATGTCCTCAGGATCAATAAAACAGCAGTTCCTAAGCGCAACGCGCATTTGCTTGCGATAGAAATTCATATCCTTTGAATCAGGGATACGTTTATGGGTTTTTGGATCCTCAAACAAAAGACGGTCAACGCGTTTGCCGCCCAAAATGTGAGTCTTAAAAATCTCATCTGCATCATCAGGTTTAACCTCTGTGTAGAAAGTGTTGTCTGGAACAATTTTAACGTTTGGACCTTTTTCACAAAATCCAAAACATCCGGTTCTGATAACGTCCACTCTGTCAGCAACATTCTGCTCTTTGGCTAATTGACAGAATCTGTCTGCAATTTCACCGCTCTTTGATGATAGACAGCAAACAGAGGAACAGCAAAGAATCTGAATTCTCTTTGTACCAGTGTTTAAGCCGCTTACCTTAGCAGGAGTCACTTCCTGAGCTTCCTCTCTTAGTTTCATCCGTTCTGCGTAGTCATTTTTAATTTTCAGCAGATCTTCTGGGGAAGTAATCTTATTCATTATTTGTATTTAAATTTAGTTTATTTGGAAAATCTATGTTAGTATTTCTACTTTTTTTCCTTAAAGCGTACAAATTTATAAATATTAATGCAATTAAAAAAGAAAAGTATTAGTTAAAGCCAAGAACTCCAAAGGCAAAGGCCAAAAAAAAGCGGCCAAATTATTGGTCGCTTTTTTGAACATTCAATGATTATTCATCATTAAAAGCGTATTACACTTGTAGAAAGTGCTTAAAATATTCTACTTATTTAACTATGTTCATGAAATTCAGAAATGCAATAGCCTCCTGATTGGTATAGACATGAATTGGGCTAAAAATCTGATATTCAAATGGAACATACTGGAACAATTGTACTGCGGCAAATTGGTTGTCTTTAGAATAAAGGACCTCCATGCGCGCACTGTCAGATGCCGGATCTGCTTTAAAATTAGGTGATTCCGGGAACTTGCATTCAGAAAGCATGCTAGCAAGCGGGGTAATATCTTCCATTTTAAAGCAAACTCTTTGTTTCTTAATCTCGCTGCCTGTAGGCTGGTATGCCATTGAACTACCGCCAAATAACTTGCCTAGTCCGCCTTTCTCTTTCTTAACTATATAAGGGTGAGTGAAAGTTAATACGCTTTCATTCTCTATTGTTTGTGTCATTGTAAATAAAAAAATAAATCTGTTAGTAAAATATAAAATGCTAAATTCCAAGCTATTAACAAACCTGAATTTTTATTTTTTTGCCGGAAATTTAGCCGTTTGTCTAAACAAATTTATTTCAGACTCTTAGTTTCTTTAACGTGTAGACGTAATAGTCATTTATTGGATTGTGCAGAACAAGACTTTGTAGTTGCACAGATATAATCTCTTGGTTATCAGATTTTTTTGAGTCTCTTGCAGCAAGCGTTTTCAACAAGCCCTTCATCGCGGAACTAAATTGAGAACTTTGTTCTCTCTGCACCCTTGCATCCCCCCCGGCTGCAGTGGAACTTGTAATTACCTCTGCAACAGAAGAATAGGGAGGTTCAATCATATTAATGCTCCCGTCTTTATTGCTTGCAGCAGTCTCCAAACTATCCGGTGCAGCAATAAGAATGGCCTCTGAAGTTGCTGTTGCTATATGACTTACAACCAGCACCATTATAACTGCTACTGCAAAACAAATAATATGACTTAACCTCTCTTTCATTTTGGGTCAGCAAATATAATTTTTATTTTTTACTCTTATCATCATCATAGTATTTCTTGTTTAGTTTTTTCCTCAATTTAATCATGTTAGATTCAATATCTTCTTCAGGCATCAAATTGTTATCGCTACAGATTGATTTACAGTATAAAGCGTCTTCATCTTTATAACGCCTTTCTCTTGCTGCCAAATCTTTTTTGAACATTCTGTTTGTCCCGTCGTGAGTTTGTTCCCATTGGATAGTATTAGTGATAGAAATTGTTGCGGCAAACTTTTCGGCATCCATGTTGGCACCTATAAAAGAGAATAGCCACCCGGCGTCCTTCATCTCATCAATCAGTTTTGCCAGCGCCATACCGCTCCACTCTTTGGATGCATTCTCCATTCCGTCTGTAATAATTGTAACCATTACGGTATAGTTCTTTGCGTCCTTCAGGCACTCTTTCAACTTTTGCACGGATGTGCCCACTGCATCATAAAGCGGTGTACAGCAGCATGGTATGTAAGTCTTTTTTGTAAGATTCTCTGCGTCTTTTACAGGCACTCTGTCATAAACCACTTTTGTCTCGCACGCACAAAAAAGTACCAGTGATACAAAATGTTCTTGGCTGTCAGCATATTTCAGCTGTGCGGACTTAATTCCGCCAAGGGTCTCATTATACCCGCTAATTGCCTCATCTTTAATTATATCCATTGACCCGCTTTTGTCAATGATTATCAGGTTGTAAATCTTTGTTTTCTCAATTTTTGCTTCACTTTTTTGGGAATCTTTTACCTGTTTCATAATTGCATTTAATTTTAAATAGTTGATTTATAATATTTTAAGCATGTGTCTCACGACAGATGCAGTTCTTGTTTTCACATTTGCAATACCATTCAATATCTACCGCTCTCCAAAAATCTTCACCCTCAGGCGTTTTGCACCATTTAAACAGGCATCTGAAAATGCTCCTTATATCCTCAACAGCATCCCATAGGGCAGTATCAAATCTTGTACAATCATTTTGTTCATAGAATGCCCGGTCAAATGCGTCATTGCAGTTTTTCCTTCTTAAAAAATCTCTAAACTCCCTGTATGTTAAGGTATTATTAGCGGTGCCCTTATTCATTTAATGCAATATCTTTAATTTTATAACTTGTGCAGCGTTGTTGCAAGCCTTGCAAACAACCTATTAAAATACGTTGCTGCAAAAGTATTCCTCCAAGGTGACAATTTTTGTCACGACAATTTTATTTTAGGATTAATTGGCACATTTGATGCAGTATTTTTTCACAGTCTGCATTAGAAATAAGTGCAGTGGGCAGATTTTTAGTTTAAAAAATTAATTCAAATGAATAAGAAAATCAGTGTTATTATATTGTTGGTCAGTCTATTAGTGATTGGCGGCTGCGGTCATCGTTCAGCCGCTGAAGTAAGTGATGCGGTTCCAACGGGTACAAATGATGCAGTTAGCAATGTGAAAATGCAAAGCAATAGCGTTCAAAGTGCGGCCGGCACTTCTGCCAGCGCTTCTGACCCGGATGCTCAGCGTGTAGCGTATATTGTTGCAGATCACTATTTTGTGAACAATACGGTTAATGAATATAATAACCATAAGATTACAGATGCCAAGGAGTTTGAAACAGTTTTTGGAATGGGTGCTGTGATGGGCAAAAACGGAGAGCCAACGTCCATAAACTTTAAAAAGCAGTACGTTATAACAATAGTAAAACCGGAGGCGGACAAAACAACAACTCTTACCCCGGTGAGTTTAGTCAAACATAAAAATGGCAAGCTGCTCTTTACATATCGCTGTGAAACAGGTGCCAGGCAGTCTTACACAATCCGTCCCTTCCTTATTATAATTGTAGACAAGGCTCACGACGGTGATGTTTTAATTAAAGAAATCCAGTAGGAGAAACTATTTAACGTACTTAGCTGTAAAATCTTTGATATACTTCTCCAGTCCTGGAGAGCTGATAATCTTTACATCATCCATCAGGCCAATCACAAATCTGCCCACGCCGGTGTAGGAAGAGACCTTGGTGTCTAGCATCCAGTGAGTTGCATCAATAGGGGTGCAGTCTCTCTCTCCAAGAGGAAACTCCTCCAGCAGCAGATTATGCGCCATAACTCCAAGCTCCAGCTGCACTCTGATTTGTCTGTAACTGCTTATCCTAAAGATATCTACAAAGCCAGCCTTATGTTCATCCTCATACTTCCAGTTCTTAGAAGTCACATCTACTGAAAGCATTCTGCCTGTGCGGAACAGCTTATTAGCCTTAGCCTCATAGTCATAACACCACACCTCAACATAATTTGCAGTAAACCCAAACGGCTCCACAAACCTGTCGCGAACTTCCTTGGAATTAGATGATGCATAGTGCTTTAGGATAACCTGCTTTTTATCATTTATTGCTTCCGACAACGCATTTACGCATACGGCATGCGCTCCGTGAGTCACAATCTCAGTCATGTTGGTACAGTTATAAACGCTGGCCAGCTTGCGCCTGAGCATCTGCTTCATCAGATTATCATCAGACAATCCATCTATCAGAGAATTAACTACATACGCTTCTTCATCAGAAAAGTGAATCAGCTGAGAAATATCCTTAAAAAATCTGCTCTCCTTCCCAAGACGATAAATTCCACCCTCCTTCTGCACAACAAACCCCGCCTCCTTAAACGTATCAATATACCTGTAAACAGAACGCTTATCAATCTCCAAACGCTCCGCAATATCTTCCACGGTATAATTCAAATTTCCTGTCAGCATCTTCATTAGCCGCAGAACTCTCTCAATCTTAGGTTGGTCCATAATAAAATATCTTTTTTTATTTCACTAACTAACAATTAAAAAACTCGTAAAACTAACAAGTAAAAAAACGCTTGCGTTTTTTTACCGCGCGGAGCGCGTGCATCTCCGCGGCGGTAGCCGCGTGAACCACAGTGCGTTGCGCTGCTTTGTGGCGCAACGCTTCACAGTTTGCAGAGCAAACTGTGTGTTTTTGTTCACTTCTTAAGCAACCATTTCCAGGCAGGTACAACGTTAATATCCAGATTATTAATCTTTATAATCTCTTCATCATCATTAGTTATTATTGTCAGATTTTTACAGCCAGTTACTTTACTTGCCTCTAAAATTCCATTTAATTCTCTGTTACGTGTAGATTCTGCGTGCATATCCCATGTTACTTGTATTAGGTTACTTATTTTGTCACCGTTTTGCTTTACAAAATCACATTCATTTTTTCCTGAATAATAATATATTTTATCTGTTGGTAAGCAATTACGTTTTAGATGTAGGAATACGCTGTTTTCTAGCGATTTGCCATTGTCTTCATTTTGTGGTATGAGTACAGAATTCTTCAATCCGTTATCTATGCAGTAATATTTATGTAAAGAATTTTCTTCTTTTATTATTGACTTTACATATTTTGGAATTTTAAAGAACATGAATATTGAGCATATATGCTCAGAAAGTTCATACAACATTTCTTTGCCTACCGCATATCCTTGAGATTTTATATCCCTATAAATTTTAAGAATTGAAGTAGGGCATCCTATATTTGCCATAATCCTCTTTATAAAATATCTCGCTATTTCTGGATTAGATATTTTATAATGCTCCACAAGATCTCTAAATAACATTGTGTTAAAGTATCCTTGCAATTTATTGTCTTTTAGAGAGTTTTCTTTAGTTAATGCAATTTCAGGGAAACCGCCTCTATTGTTAAATTCAATAAAAGCTTTTTTGATTTTGGCTTTACCATTTTCTGTAAACGATGCATAATCAACTTGTTTAAAGTTGCAGAATTCTTTAAATGACAGAGGGTATGCGTTATATTCAATTGGCCAACCTCGTAGTGCGGAAGATAACTCACCGGATAATAGAAATGCATTACTGCCTGATATATAAATATTTTTGCAGTATGATTTATACAGCCTCAAAACAAATAATTCCCATTTTTTAATTATCTGTATCTCGTCAAAAAACATATAAACTTCCCTGATTGGAATATCAGGAAACATTTCCGAGTATGCTGTTATAACTTCATCTAGTTCGCTAGTTGTCATGTCATATAGACGTTCGTCGTCAAAACCAAGCCATAGAATTTTTTTCTTATCAATGCCTTTTGCAATAAGATCATTAATTGCTAGCATCATCAAAGAAGATTTGCCACAGCGTCTTACACCTGGAATGGTGATTATCTTTTTTACTTGCAGTGGAAGCTTTAACTCTCTAGCATTCACACTAAAAGGTATTTCTGACTGTTTATTGGCAATAAGTGCCTGTATTATTTCTTTCCTTTTCATAAGGACAAATATATAAAAAGTTTCCTTTTTACAAGGAAACTTTTTCAAGATAATTCACTTTCTTTCCGTGCGCCTTAGCATACTCAATCTCGCTCCGCGTACTGCTTCCGATATACCCGCCTACGTTAATAACAAAAATCTCATCCGCCATATCAATCTTCCGCTTGTGCATATCATCCAGCATCTCCTTGGTCCCTTCCGTCCACACCTCATCATCTCCGCTGTGCCCAAACAGTCCAACAGAAATAACAATACATCCCTCAAGAGTCAGCCGCTTCTGCGCCGCAAAAAATTCCTCCTTAAACTTTGTGCTTCCGCACAACGTCACCACTTTATACTTACCTACCATATTATAGCCACCTATTTATTGTTAGCATCTTCCTTCTCTACCTCTCCCTGATACTGAATACTGTCCCTTCCCTCCGGCTGCATCCTTATATACGTCTGCCCGTTAGAAAAAATCTGCACCTTGCAATTAATCTGCTCATGCATATTAACATTCTCAAAATCAAACGTTAACCACCAGCACTTCTTCTTTGCATTAAACACCTTATTAATATTCACCGGTACAGCCTCAGCCTTAATCCCCGTATCATCAGTTCCAATAATAGCCGTATGAGAGGTCCCGATATAAGGCAAATAACAAGTCAGCTTCCCATCCTTCAACCTAAAAGAATAACTATCAGTAGAAACATCCTTCATCCTCATAGATAGGGGAACCACCTGTTCCACATGTACATACACACATCCGCTCTCCACAGCCTCCTTAACCATAGCCGCCTGCTTCTCCTTCTTAGTTTGACCCATGCAGAAGACCGGCAGCAACATCAGCAAAAGTGTAATAATCTTTTTCATGGTTTTTGTTATTTTTTAACTTCTATCTTCTTGACAGTTAATGATATATTCGCAAACACCTTAAGCAGGGACCATACCGTCAAAGTCTGCAAAAGATTAAACAGACAAACCGCAAAACATCCGCAGCCAATCAACAGCTGATTATAATCCCCAGTGTTAGTAAGAATTACCCCGGCAATCAAACAACCAACAGACAGAATAATCCCAAAAATGCAAACAATAACTGCAATAGTCTTCATAGTAATCTCCGCAGATTTCTTAATCACAGGCACAACCTCCTCAACCTCAGGGCTATACTTGCAAATCTCTGCATACTCCTCATCAGTAGTCTCAACGGGAAATATCTCATCCTTAGTAGATTTCTCATGATCAATCAGGCCCAATCTAATCAGGTGGGCCTCCTTCCTTGCTGCGCGCTCCTGCTCTTCACGGGCCTTCTGGGCGTTCAAAAACTGTTCAACTTGTGTGTTCATTTTATTTATTTTTTACTATACGCCAAATATATATCGGCAGCCCCCGCAATCAACGTCAATACTCCGCAAACAGTCAGCGCTTTACTGGAAAGAATAATAATAAAAAAAGCCAGTCCTGCCAGCACCGCAATAACCGCATTTCCCGTTGTAGAATTCTTATTCAATGCCTCCAACAGGTAACGGAATAGATAGTAAGATGCAAATCCGATTATCAGAGCGCTCCAGAAATTAGAGTGGAATAATATCATTGTCAGCAGAGTAACTGCCGTTGCGATAATTAAATAAAGGGTTGTATTTTTCATCTCGATAGTTTTTTAAATGTTATCACTTCAAATATACACTCATTTTTCACAATCTCCATGCCGTTATTTTTCACACATTCCACAACACATACTTCAATCTAATAACCACACATTCATGACTGTGTCCCCCAGCCGTAGGCCGCGCTTTAGCGCGTGTATCCTCGCGGCGGCAGCCGCGTGAACCACAAGGCGTTGCGCTGCTTTGTGGCGCAACGCTCTGCATGCGAGCGCAGCGTAGCATGCAGCTAAATTACAGCACAATACTGCCTTCAAACTTAATAGCACTCCTCCCCGGAGCCTGTATCCTCAAGTGCGCCAATCCATTGTTATACAACTGAATCTGACATTCCGTCTTCTCACTGTCCTTATCTCTAATAAACGCAATGTCAAATTTCCATAATTTTTTCTTTGGGCTAAAAACAGTAGTACATTCAGCCGGAGTATTGTTAGCCCTAATTGAAAGATCCCGGTCATTAACCACTCCAGAACCTACGTTGCCATAATATGGCAAATCACAGTTAACCTTTCCCTTAATATATTGAATGTAATAATTACTTGTATAAAGATCTATTATGCTCATACCAATAGGTTCCGCAATATTCACGTGAATAAAAACAGATTGACTCTCAACCTTTTGTTGAATAAATGATGAAAGAATTTCTTCATTGGACTGCGCCTGCATAAAAACAGGCATAAGCAGTAGAGCAATTGTTAAAAGTTTTTTCATCTTATTAAGTTTAAATATGTTTCTCAATTCCTCCCTGATACTGAATACTATCTTTTCTCTTCTGCTGCATCCCGATGGTATTTTCTGCTCCCAAGGCCGAAGGCCCGCGACCGTAGGGAGCGTGCATCCTCGCGGCGGTAGCCGCGTGAACCACAGGGCGTTGCGCTGCTTTGTGGCGCAACGCTAAAAGGGGTTATAACTTATTCTATGAATCTGGCTCTGTTAATCCTCTTAGGATATTAACAAATACAAATGGATCTTGAAATTCGATGCTATTGTTATCCCAAATATTTTTTAAGTATTCTAATCCTGCATTTGCATACCCCTCAATTTTTTTTACGCAGTCAGTCACAAATTCTGATATCTTCTCATTTTCAGCATTTTCTAAATATATTAATATGGAATTTATGTCTTTAGTGTCATTAAGTGCAATCATTATAATATAATCTCTTATTGCGTTTGGTTTCCAATCTGCTATAGGAGCGAAATCCGAGCTATCACTTGTTTTAAGAATCGTACATTTTTTGATTTTATAACCAATAATAAATGCATACATAAAAGTTTGGTAATATGCCCCAAAAGTTGAAAAATTTCCTTTTCCTGAACTATCTCCTTTAACAGAAATATTTTTTATTAGCTCTGAGTATTTATTTTCATATCTAAGTTTTCTTTGTCCTATTAGATCTTTTAATTCATTGCTATTCATATTCTTATTTTTTATAACATATATTTCTTGTTACTAAGTTTGTTGCATCAGCCTTGTCTTCAATGATGTTAACATAGAACGTTCCTTTTATAGATCCATTTTTCATTTGCTGTAAAATATTTTTACCGAATGAATTTAGAAATTCTGGATCCTTAGGGTCGTATAATTCCTTGATGAGTATAATACATTGTGAGAATATATTTTGTGCCACATTAAAGAAATTTGAAATAAAATTTTCACCAAATTCGGAAAATGGTGCATCAGATATAAATGGATATAAAAATTGTTTATTGCCTATTTTTGATGAAATAATAGCCATTATTATAGATAGCTGTTTCATTCTCTGAAAACCTGTCCCTAAGCCTGTCATTCTGGTAGTTTCTTTTTCATCCATGATATATACTTGAACGGTATTGTCATCTTGTTTTTTGAATTTTAAAACACCGCCTGAAGTCATATTTCCAGCAGTGAGTTCAGTATACTGTTTATTTGCATTTGACTCTAAGTCTGCAAGGATCTCATTATAAATTCGTTCTTGTGTAGATTCGAAAATAGTTTTTATAGTCTGCATAGAGTCTTTGAAATTCTCAAAAACCGTTATCTTATCACCCTTTTGGTATGTCTTTAATATTTTATCATTAGCTTTAATCGCTTTAGACCAAGTATCAATTTGTTGTTTTCCGCTTTCGATTAATCTTTCTTTTTCCTGAATGTCTTTAACGGCAGTTAGGAAATCACTAATATCTTTTTCGTCGTTATGCCCAGCTCCTCCCGCATTAGCATACTTTGTAGTAACAGTCTCAATTTCTTTTTTTATTTCTGATATTTTTTCATCCACACATTTTATACTTTCATGATAAGCTTCAATTGAATCTGTTATCCCATCAAGAAATGAATATACACTCCCTGCACTTTTTGATAAATCTCCATAAAATTGATTGAAATTGTTTTTACTTGTATTAAGTTGTTTAAACTGTCTATTATATAGTTGTTCAATGTTTTGCCATTCTTTTGTGCCTTTTAAGGCTTGACGACCACATACTTCGCATTTTTCCTCTTCTAACATCCTTTTCAATGAATTATTATCTGGAGATCCCTCAGGAAGTATTATCGTGCAATTTGCACCAGATTCAACAAGCGCTTTATTCTTTATAAAATTCGTCCTGATATCTTCAAATCTATCTGTTTCAGTTTTTAATCCCATTAAAAGCCATGGAGTGGATCTGTCAAATAATTTTGAGGTTATATTTTTTTCAAAATTTTTTTTCTCGTCTTTTAATTTATTTAATGAGGACAATAGGTTATCCAATTGATTTTTAAAATTTTGTCTAATTGAAGCGTTCCTTTGTAATGCTTCAAGTTCTTCTTTTTTTGATAATGATTTTTTCTTTTCCTCTTGCCATAGTGCAATTTTTGCCTCTTGCTGTTCGATATATTTTTCTAGAGTTTTTTGTTTTTCAGTTAAAACAGTTGTCTGAGACAAGTTATTTGAATTTTCTTCTTGTTTGTCGTGATATAAAGTGTTTGCTTGCTTTGAAAAATATTTTGTAACCTCATTAATTTTAGTAAGATCTGAGATCCCAGCTAAAACTTCAATAGTGGAAGAGAGTCCAGCTGGTGATGATAGATCCACAAGTCTCTCCATTGATTCCCCTTGAAGTAACGCATAATTTCTCAATTCAAGAGGAATAATTTTATTAATGATTTCGTTTTGTTCGCTAATAGAATTAACCTCTATTTGAGCTGTACAATTATCTAATGTTTCTGAAATATCTACAGAAGAATCTGAATGTTCCCATTTTCCATCTAGATTACGGAAGTTAATATATTTTTCTATTGTATACTCTTTTTTGTCATCTTCAACAAAAGTAACTTTTATTCCCATCTTGAATGGTTTATTTTCCTTAATAGCTTTTGCAGATGCCATTTTCATTACAGAATTTGACACAGGTTCTTTCCTTTTAGAATCACTGTCATATACGGCATCCTCAATTAGCCACAGGATGCCATTATAAAACTTTGATTTTCCCATATTATTGTCTGCATTTATGATATTAATGCCACTTCTAAATACATAGTTGTTAGCTTCATAACTACCATAATAATTATAGAAGTTTTCGAAACTGATTGAATTAATATTAGTCCCCATTATTGTAATTTCATTATTTTGTTCTGGATATTAGTATATATAGCTTCTTTACTCCTATTCTCTGTGATTCCTTTTATTATTGATCTAACTATTTCAATAGCAGGATAATTACTAGGTTGTTCATATGTCATTACATCAAGTTCACATCTAGGTATTTTGAAGACTTCTTCGAAATCCTTAGACTTAAGTACCTCTTTGAAAATGTCTTGTGCTTCCATAGTTTAAATTGTTAATTGTTATTTTTTATATCCATCATCATTTTACTCAAATTAATTTCATAATGGTTTGCAATATCGTTTAAAGTGTTGATAGAGTACATGATATTATCTGATAATGCCGCAAAATGGGCAACCCTTCGTAACTCTTGAAGGACGATGTTTTTTTCCACCTTATATTCCTTACTTGATTTTGCGCAGAAGATGGGAACTACAATCATATCATATATCGTAGCAAAAGTCTTAGCCTCATGTTTTCTTAGTAATCTCCCTCTTCTTTGAATATATTGTCTAGGATTCCCTGTGCTTGAGCAAAATATTCCATACTCAGCCCTTGGTACATCTACACCTTCATCCAAGCACTTCATTGCTAACAATACATCTATTTTTCCTTGCTCAAAACTGTTTAGAATAGCCTTTCTTTCATGTTTATTTTTTTTACCTATATATGTGTTACACCTAATAGATGAATTGACCTCTTTTATGGCATTAACCATCTTATTTATTAATCTAACACTATCATCATCATCATTTTTATTATTCTCATCAGTGATTTCTGATCCTTCTGGCACATATACGAAACAATATTTTGTCTTATTTGGTCCAAGTTCTTGAATTATCTCTTTTAGTGCACTTATTTTACCATTTGCTTTATGAATAATACGTTTTCTTAACATTAGTAACTTCTTTGCTTTCAATTCATTTGTAAAGCCATCGCCTTCTTGATTAATATATTTGCACAGAGATTTTGTTATAGAAATATACTCATCCATTTCTTGTTGATCCAGGTTGACAATTTTAGGGTAATATGCATACCTGACTAAAAAATTATTTTCTATTGCCTTTGCTAAACTAATTGAATAGGTGTACGGTGGTTTACTAAAAAAAAGCCTTGATATTTCAGCAGTACCTTCATCATCATAATACCTTTCTGGTGTTGCAGATAAAGCAATCATTTTTTCAAAACTAAGTGTTTTGAATACCTTTAGGACAGATTTCGATCCAATGTTATGAACTTCATCTGCAATCAACAGTAAGTTATGATTTATGGAATTAAGAATTTGTTGGAAATCTTCAGAAATAAATGATAGATATGTTGAGATGATTACAAAGTTATGGTCTCTTCCGAATTTCATGTCATTTTTGATCGTCACTAGATCTTTTTTCCATGAGTCATTAGAAGAGCAAACTATATATACTTTGTCGAATCCAAAGTTTTTTACATCATCTTCCCACTGTTCAACCAAAACTAGTGTAGGCACCAAGATTAGGGTTTTATAATGTATGCTATTTGTTTGCCTATAGTCTTCATTACATTCTTGAAGCATGCAATTTAATGCTGTCACTGTTTTACCTGTTCCAGTAGCCATAGCGAAGATACCTTTTTTGTTATCTTTTTGCCAGCATTTATAGGCCTCCTGTTGATATTCTCTCGGACCAGAAGGATAACAGTTGGGGAAATGAGGTAACTCATGCGTGGGGGTGAATTTACTATCTTTTAGAAGTAAATCTTCTTTCTCTATTAGATCGTTTATATCATTCCCGGGATTATATTCATTAGCTATTAAACTCGTAAACTTTTGTGCATCAAATACTTTTACAATATCATTTTTTCCATTCCATATATCTTCAAAATCTGATTCGCATAATGCTACTCTTTCTTTTGATTCTATACTGCTCCACGAGCAGAAACAATCTATAGTCTCAATATTTTTTAATAATGCATATGCTGTAAAATTTAAGGAGCCCGTAAATGCAATCTTATCTCCCTGTATATCAGTTAAAATCCCAAATTTGGTATGTGCTAAACCTCCAGTATTTGGGATGACAAATTTTATTTGGATTCTTTTTTCCTTTATTAAAAATGCTATACAATTAAAAAAATGTTGATCCCTTTTTGAAAAATTTTCTTTTAACTCAGAGAACGATAATATAAAATTTTCTTCTATCTCTGAAATACTATTACTTTTTTGAATAATCTTTGAGTCGTCACTTGTTATATATGGATTAATAAACATTCTCATCGTACCGCCATTACTGATAAAATGTGCAAAGCCAGTTGCTAAAACGTTAAAACTTGCTGAACTAAAATAGCCTAACCCAAAATCCAAATTTAATGACTCAGGTAGGGCGGTTTCAAAAAAGTCTATAGGATTACGCCCATTTTTTCCAGAAGAATATATGTATGAATATTTTTTACTCCTTAGCATTTGATAATATCTTATTTAATTTATTTCTAAGCAATACAATGTATTGATCTGGAGCATTTCCATTAGCCTCAAGACTCAATCTATTCCATACTCCCCATATATGTCCACTTATTGGGATGCTTTTATTTTCTAAGATATGTTTGATTAAATCACTATACAACATTTCTAACATATAAGGATGCTTCCCTTTGGGAAGTACAGACAATTCTAATATTTCTTCTGTATTAGTATTGTCATGTAATATTTTCTTCCATAAACTAGCCAATTCTATTTCACTTTTTGTGTTAGAGCCCGAATATGGAAGACGCAAATGTTCTTCTGTAAATACTTTAATTTCGTTGATGATTTTTTGATTATCTTTTTTTATAAAATCTGCTACTATTGAGGAATAATGTTCTTCTGCCAAACCAAAGTAATTATTTGATAAATTTTTAAATCTCTTTTTATCAGAACTAATAGATATTTTAATGCTATTGAATGAGCTATTGGGATAATATTTATTTACTTCATGTACAATGCTATATATGCTTTGTGGATTATTATTGTTTTTTAAAAAATCATAAACTATTTGCCTAATAGATCCATACGCATTGCAATTCCATGTTTTCAGTCCCCAAAGTCCTTTTCCTAGTAGAATAATATTTTTATCTTTTTTTATTAAATATTGAACTTGATGTTTATTTAGTTTGAAATTATAAGTTTTTTTGATTTCATCTAATATAGTATTTACCCCCAAAGGGGTATTAGCAGTAGTTAATACATTTTCAATTGTTTCTTTGATGCTAGGTTTAACATTAGCCTCTAATTCTATCCGTTCTTCGTAATTTTCATATAAACCAAATTCGTGAAATGCTATAATCTCTGTTGCTTCTTTTATCCTGTCTATTAAATCAAAGGATGGATTTTTCCAGCATGTAGAGCACAGAACGAATTCTCTAAGGTCGAAAATTTCAGGCTTTGATCTTTTTTCATTTATATAATCTTCAAGTTCAAATCTAAATTTAGCAAAATCGAAACTCTTATATAGTTCATTTTTAACCAGATATCTTTTTGTCATCATATGTTTGCTATGACTTTTTTTTCTGGTAAATGTTATTTCAGGGATATAATTATAATCGGATATTATGCAGATTATCGCAAGAGCTAGTTTGGTATTAATTGTACAGCCTTCTTTTTTTAGAATTTCCGCGATTTCATTGTCATTGTATGTTATAATATCGCCGCTAATAGTGTCAAAATATTTATTCCAATCTTCTTTATATTTGAAAATTGTGAATTCGGAAGCAATAACTTTATTGTAAAGTGACAAAGTTTTATGACTAGAAATATTGAATTTGTTTTCAACTAATTTTATATACACGTTACCTCCATTTTCCGTACTATTAATAAAAGACCATATTTTGTTTTCCAAGGATGTATTACATAAATATTCCTCTGAAAGATAAAACATCGGATATGTTTTATTTTCTAAGTAATACTTTTTATATTTTTCAACGGCCTCAACATTTTTAGCAAGAAAATTTACATAATCATGTCTTAATGGGCACACATACTCCTCTTCAACGGTGATATCAGTTTGAGGTTGTTCAAATAGTCGCTCAAAGGTTTCGATGGACTTATTATAGCTATCATATTCCCTGATTATGCCAATTACTTGATTTACAGTCAAATTATACAATTTCTCAATTGGCAATGGCCTTAAGATGTTTCTATTTGTATCCAAAAAATCCAAGAACTCATAATAGTATAAGTTTACTTTGAATCCGCGATTTCTTTTACGAACTAAGTATATAATCGCATCCTTAATTGTATTGTTACCAGAATTCAATAATTCGCATAATAATCCTGCTGAAATCTCAGATCTCATGTAAAAATCAACTAAAGGTGTGTCTATCTTAATATTCATTGTATGTCTTTTAGTCCATCACTAATTTTATCAATTAAGTAGTCAAAACCCGTTAGATTAGGATTTGTTTTAAGTTCTTCACTGATTAGCTCTAATCCGTTGTCTATGTGCATTTTAATATATTTGGGAATATTTTTGTCTGTTTTACTTATTTGGTATGTGTTACACAATAACGCGATGTAAAAATTGTAATAGTCTCCAAATAGCACATATTTTGTGTATTCCTTGCCTCTTGAATCTTCTATTTCTGAAAGTTCTAGTCTAATGTTTTTGGAAAGGGAATATGTATATGCGATTCTGGCAATTACATTTTCCGCACCTAGGTTGAGTTTTCTGCTCAGAACGGCTACAATTTCCTTATTTTTTATCGAAGTTTTAATATGTGAGAACATGCGTTAAATGGTATTAAATAGAGCATCAATATCTTTTTTTTCAATATGGGAATGGCCGTCTTTGTTTACTATAACAAACACATTCCTAATATATTTTTTTAGTTCATCATATTCTTGCCGAGTTAGCTCTTTCCCCAATAGTGGGAACAAAATGACTTGTTCTGATAAGTTAGGGTAAAACTCTCTTATTATGTTAGTTGAATGAATTTTATCGAATTTTTGCATTGGGCTATCTATAAAAATCGGAAATGATATCCCAGATTCATCTACCATTGATTTTAAAATGGACGTGGCATACAATTGCTGTTCTCCCTTTGATAATGTATCTTTTTTTATCTCTATTCCATCTGGATCAAATAATAATATATCAATTAGATCACCATCTATGTTCACTACAACATTACTAATTAAATCTTCTTTGTGCATTAGTAGATTAAGTTCAGTCTTAATTCTTTCTGCAATAGATTCTTTTTTTTCAGTTCTTAATTTTAAAAGAAATGTGTTCAATTCGATTATTAGTCGCTCTGCAATTATATCCTTTTGCCTATCGTTATTATCTAGACTTACTCTCTTTGTTAGTTCGCTAATTGTCTTTTTTGTGATTATTAGCTCATTTTGAAGTTTACCGTTAGCTTCTATAAGATTTCTAATGCTATTAGAAGTATCAGAAATGTTTTTGTCTATATCGTTCTTATTTATCCTGATTTTTTTTACTAATAAATCATTTTCTTTGGATTCGACATTTGATATGATTCTTGTTGACCGATCTATTATTTGTTTGTTTCTTTTGTATTCGTCTGTTATTTTTTTAAACTCTGACTGGAAGTTGGTTGTAATATTTCTGTATATAGAGTTTATGTTGCTTATTTCTGTTTCATTTAAGTTTAATATTGGTAATGGGCTAGCTACGCCTGATGTAGAGATATAATCGTTAAATGTTCTTTGTATGATTGGAATGATTTTATTTTTGGGAATATTAAGCTTTTCGGAAAATATATTTACTAGATCTGAAGATATTGTGTCCAACATTTCTTTTTTTAATAAGTCCAATGATGCACTTCTTCTGTTTTCTAGTTCGTTATTTGCCTGTATACAGGTGTCTCTAAATTTTTTAGCGGCTATAGCGAAAGGAGCTATTTCCAAAAAAGATTTGATAGTTTCTTTATATTCAATGTCTTTCTTCTTAGCATTGTCTAATATTTCTTTCTGGATATTTAGTTCCTCTATTGTGATATTACTACCTTCTCTAATTAGTCTAATTTGTATTTCATCAGATTGTGTTTTCAAATTTGTAATTTTATCATCTAATATTTTAATTTCCTGATCATTATCATCAATTATTTTGGTTATTGTATTTTGACGGTTAACTGCTGTTATTAGTTTATTCCGATCACCAATGTCTGATGATTTTCGTCTTAATCTGATTCTTAGGTTCTCAAGGCTATTTTTCAAATCTTCATATTTCTTAACTCCGAGGACTTGACTAAAAGACTGACTTAGCTCCTTTTTGTCTGATAATGACTGTATTTCTGCAAGTGATACAATTTTTTCTGAATCAAAGAAAAAGAATTTTGCAATATCTTTACTAAGTATAAAATCATTTATAAAGATATCTGGTCCGACCTCTCTTGTTAATTCATTTTTTACGCCGTCTATTAAAATGTTGACATTTTCTTTTTCTCTAATAACATCGTAGCTTCTTGAAATTTCTATTGTTTTACATGGAACAGATGGAATATAAATATTATTAAGTATCATGGATACAAAATAAGTAGATAATGATTGTATGTGCTTATCATATGGAGAATAATCATCGTATCCATTTTTTTTAATTTCTTTGATTTTATCTGCTGATAATTGTAATTCTTCTAATTGTTTAAGACAAGATTTATTGAGACATGATGTTAAATACCTCTTGTACCCTCCAGATTCAAAGAATTCTTTTTTAAATTTTATGTCAACTTCCATCATTTGGGGTCCATATAGGCACCAAATAAGAGAAGTTAAAAATGTTGTCTTCCCAAACCCATTGTCACCGGAAATAATAAATATATTTTTCTGAGAATCAATATTAAAAGAAACGATATTCTCTCCTTTGTATATTCTATAGTTACAAATATTTATAGAACTAATTTTCATTTGCTTGCGATATAAAATTTTCTATTCTTGATTCAATATCCGATTGTAAGCCATATTTATTCATCATTAGGCTTCGATTATTTTGTAATATTAGCAAGTCAGTAATTAATTTATAGTCACCTTTACTGGAACAAGAATTTTCTAGTAACATTTTGTCGTGTAAAGTCATTTCGTTAATTGTGATCGAATTTTCATAAATGCCGTTGTAAATATCGTTTACACTTATATTAAAAATTCCATCTCTATACCACAACACTTGAATTGCTATTAATTCCTGACTTGAAATCAGATTAATATGTGGCCTTTCTTTTTGAATTATTTTTTGTGTCTCTAACAAATACTTAAGGGTCTTAATGCGGTATTCTTCTGTATAGTTCCCCATATTGTGGCCGGACTCGTCTATTGCTGACTGACCATTTCTTCTTGTACTCTTCCTATTCTCAGAAAGATTACGATCCTTTACTAATTTATTTCTGAAGTCTAGTAGTGGGCGCATCCATGTATGACCATTTTCAATTAATGCTGTCATTGATTTATCTTCTTTTACTACCGTACATATCCAACAACCGAAGCGGCTTTGTCCACATGCAGTATGCATGTCATTTGTTACAACGGCAGGACATTCATAGTCGTCAGCGCCGGCATTCCTGTATATTTCGAATAAGATTTTATTATCAAATCCCCACGGAGAAGGAAAGGAATTTATTATATACCATATTTCTTCTAACAGTAATTCCTTAATCGGTGCATAAGTGTATGTATTTGGATTTAATGGATGTTTTGATAATCTATGTCCAATAATATTGTGTTTATTGATAGAACGTGCTCTTTGTTGGCTTTCGCTCAACCTTGTCCCAATCAAAACTATAGCTTCGCCAATTTCGTTAATTTGATCTATAATAAACTGAGAGGTAGGTTTAATTTTTAGTTTCTCTGTGCAGTACCTGAATGCGTTATTAGGGATTGGATAGCCTTTTCCAATGACACAGCACCAGAACGAGTCCTCTAACTTAGGAGTGGTTACACGTACTTTTATTGGTAGATTTTGTTCAATAGCAGCTTTTTTTATATAACCCAATACATCGCTGACGTATGCGGATACAAGTGGATTCTCAACAAGAGTATCATTATTAACAACGTAAACACATCTTTTCAGTTGAAAGTTTGGATGTTCCAAAATAATTTTGTGAAGTGCCATCCAGACAAGAGTTAGAAGAACTGTGGAATCTTTACCTCCACTGAATCCGATTATCCACGGTCTATTATTTGAATCATTTTCTAAGTATTGATCTACTAATTCGTCAATAATACCATCAATCTTTTTATTAAACATCATTATGTAGTTTATCTCTTCAAAGATACGAACATTTTGTCAATTCGCGTCAATCCCTCAAACTCTTTATTCACAAATTAATAACACCCTTCTACAACATACCAAGAAGCGCAATTACCACAATAACAAATGCGAATACTTTCCAGAATATAATTGATAATGCCACAATGATGCATATCCCCAAACCAATTAACAATTTCTCGCCGACAATAGCCCAAAACTCTTTCTTAAGCATAATATTAAATTTTTTTCGCACGCAAACCTACCATCTCCCTGTGACATCTTCTGTCGCGAACAAAAATTTCTAAAAAATTCCTACCTTTACGTCACTATGAATCGCTCCTTCTACACATCCACCATCTCAACCTTCCTAACAACCTCTGACACAGAGATCATGGGACAACTAGTGAATAACGGAGAATTCAGCATAGACATCACCCAACGCGACGCCTGGCAAACAGAAATCGCGCTAATGAAACAAATCCTGCCACTATACACCGGTCAAATCCTCTTTGAATACTCCATACCAAGACTAAACCGTCGCATAGACATAGTCCTTATAATCAATGGAATAATATTCGTCCTAGAATTCAAAGCCGGCAATGACACATACACAAACGCAGGATTAGACCAAGTATGGGACTACGCATTAGACTTAAAGAACTTCCAAAAAGGAAGCCACAATGCCACAATACTTCCTATCCTAATAGCCACACAAGCTCCTGATTTAGGATACTTTACATTTGAAAAATACCAAGACAAAATAGCCAACGATGGGGTATACAAACCAATTGAGTGCAACAGTAATAATCTTGGAGAAGTCATAGGAGGAGCAATTACTGCACAATTAGGGACAGCGACTTTAGATTCTGTAGAGTGGGGGAACAGTGCTTATTCACCAACCCCAACAATCATAGAGGCAGCTTCATACATGTTTCAAAACCAAACAGTTGAAAATATTACAAGTACTGCTGCTTCAGCAAAAAACATTGAAGATACCTGTAAGAGTATATTTGATATAATAGAGGACGCTAAGGCAAACCATAAGAAAGCAATCTGTTTTGTAACCGGTGTTCCGGGAGCTGGAAAGACGTTAGTAGGGTTAAGGGTAGCGGTGGAGCAACAGGATAAAGACAAAAGCATTCCAGCTGTATATCTGTCTGGGAATGGGCCGCTTGTAGCAGTATTGCGTGAGGCTTTAATACGTGATAGTATCAAACGTGCAAAAGATAAAGGAGAACGTTTAACCAGAGTCAATGCAGGTGTGACTGTAAAGGAGTTCATTCAAAACGTACATAACTTTAGAGACGATTGTATTCAAAAGCAAGGTCCACCACCAGAGCACATTGCGATCTTTGATGAAGCTCAACGCGCATGGACAAAAGATTATGCGTCATCATGGATGGCAAGGAAAAAGAATGTGTCTGACTTCAACTATTCTGAATCTAACTTCTTAATTTCCTGTCTAGACCGTAATTCTGATTGGGCAGTAGTAATTTGTCTTGTAGGAGGTGGACAGGAAATAAACAGTGGAGAAGCCGGTATAAGTGAGTGGTTTAATGCATTAAATGAAGAGAAACTTTCTAATTGGGATATTTATGTTTCTCCGAATTTACACGATAGTGAGTATGCTGCTGATGAGGCATTAAAAACCATTGTAAATCCTTCCAGAATCCATTATAATTCTGCTCTACATTTATCAGTTTCTATGCGTTCTTTTAGGGCAGAAAAGCTTGCCTTATTTGTAAAGGAATTGTTGGATCTGCGCCGTGACGTTGCGGCCTCAACTTATTCAGAATTAACTAAATATCCGATAGTATTAACACGTTCTGTAGAAGCTGGTAAGAAATGGATTAAGGAACATGCTAGGGGAAACGAGAGGTATGGCGTCATGGTTTCTTCTCAGGCATATAGGCTGAGGCCATTTGCAATTACAGTTCAGTTGCAAACTGATCCGGTTCATTGGTTTTTGGATGATAAAGATGATATACGTTCTTCATATTTCATGGAAGATGTAGCAACCGAATTTGATGTTCAAGGATTGGAACTAGATTGGGGTTGCATTGTTTGGGATGGGGATATGAGATATACTGCAAATGGTTGGGACCACAATGATTTTAAAGGCTCTAAGTGGCAGCATATCAATAAGGAAGAGAGGCAGTTATATCAAAAAAATGCCTATAGAGTTTTGTTAACTCGTGCTCGCCAAGGTATGTGCATTGTTGTTCCAGAAGGTAACAATGAAGATGCTACCCGTAAATGTGAGTTTTACGATACTACTTACAACTACTTGAAATCCATCGGGATTAAAGAGATCTAAATTTTTAAAAAAATCAAGCGGTGCGGCACAAGTGCACCGCACCGCCTTGTGGTCTAACGCGCTCCGCGCGAAGCTGCACGCTCCCTACGGTCGCGGCCTTCGGCTTGGGGAATATGTCCTCTATCTCGCTTTTCTAGCTATAAATGCGCCCAGATTTTCACCTGCTTCCTTCAGCGCATCTCCCATTAAATTAGAAATAGAACCATGGCTCCCACCTGAATGCGAAAAAGTGACCTTCGCTAAAGATTTATCTGAATCATTAGGTGTAAAATCTATAATGCCTTTAATTCCGCCTTTGCGATTGACCGAAATTATATAAACTGTGGCCTTATACTTTGAATCTAAGTTATTTACAATCCGCAAACCAGATCTATGTTGCGACAAGGCTTGATTCATATTGTTAACAAACTCATACCTAAGCACGTCGTTATTAAGTGTTTTTTTATTCCACCCTTTTTCCTCATTATCAAGTGATTCTGACTCCAAGGGAATAACGTCAATGAATTGCTCAGCAGTAGCTCCATTTATATCTGCTTGAGAGAAATCAAGAATTATTTTAAGATTTCTTTCAGTTTGAAGAAAATCTAAATTGCCTTCAATCAATTTTTGGTATACATCGTTTTTCAGCTGTTTTTTATATACCTCAGCATACTTAACCTGTGCAAACAAACTGCTCGTAAATAAGCAGATAAAAAAGAGCATCAATAATTTTTTCATAATCATAAGTTTATGTATCAAAATTAATAAATTACCTGCAAAGATGAAACACCTCTTTGACATTTTCTGTCGCGAGTAAAAAATCAAGCGGTGCGGCACAAGTGCACCGCACCGCCTTGTGATCTAACGCGCTTAGCGCGAAACTGCACGCTCCCTATGGTCGCGGGCCTACGGCCTTGTTATCATTAATCTATGATAATCCGTCGAGATTTTAAAATTTTTTTTCTTTGTATAGTAGCACACCCTTTTCTGTGAGCAGATATTTTTGATGCGGGTGCTTTGGGCTCTCTGGGTATAGCATGGTGATATATCCGGCTTTCATTGCAGGGGATAGATATTTCTCCATAAAATTTTCACGATCTTTTAATTTCATGGCAAATAACATTTCTTTTACTGATAATTGTTTGCCATTCAAGATTTTAATTAAAGATTGCAGTGCAGGAAAACTTGTCGGGTACTTGTCGGGTACTTGTCGGGTACTTGTCGGGCGATGACTCATTTTATTCCAATTGGCCGGAGCGTTGATTAGCATGGAGCGGTTGATCAGTTCCGTTTTCTCTCCCATCATTAAGTTTCTAAAAAAGGAAATTAGGAACCGTTTATCCGGCTCAATCTCTTGACTGACATTTCTATAATTTGCACGAACTAATGCATTGCGAAAATACCATGAATTATTTGCGAATAAATCATTGTCCACTTCAAACCCAATGGAACGTAAATATTTAATTGTAAAAACCGCAGTGGTACGTGTGTTACCCTCTTTAAAAGGGTGAATCTGCCATAAATTTGAAACAAATCCAACAATGTGGTTTACAATATTATCCATTGATAGCCCTTTGTAGGAGAAGTTATTTTCCTGCTGCAGATCATACTCTATGGCTTTAAGTAAATCTTGATAGTTTACATAGAGTACTGTTGCTCCGCCAAGAACCCACTCCTTTTTAGTGATATCATAATCCCTAATTTTGCCTGCAAATTCAAATACGCCTTCAAAAAGACGTCTGTGAATTGATAGAAAACCTGCTGCTGAGAATGAAAAAGACTTCTCATTCAAAATTTTAGCGATATTTGCTGAGACTTTGTCAGCTTCTTCAGTATCTAGACTCTCTTGTGCGTGTGATGTTTTTGACTCGTAATAACTATGAATAAGTTTTCTGGCTTCTTCAATATTTATATCACCTTCAATATGCTTGCGTGCAGTATCTTGCAGGTAAACAGAAGTTTGTAGGCCATCCACTTCCTGCAGTCCAATGGCTGTTCTCCACGCGTGGGCTTTCTCCTTTCTTTTTGGTTCACTGCCATGTATATATGAGTCAAAATTTATATGCTTTCTTTTAGGCATATCTCTAGGCGTTGTTTATCAAGTCCAAAATTATAAAAAATAAATTATTTGGTAAGTTTTGACTAATAGCACTGTTTTGCAGTCTGATTGTCATTACTTGATTCCGTAGGCGATATAATTAATTTTTCACTTGTAAAAGAGCTCTACCACAATTTTCATATCTTCCGGAAGAAAGGTTAATGCTCTGGATTTCAACTTATCAGAGATGCCGTACTTGGCCTCTGCAATGCCGCCGGTGATGGCAGCTATGGTGTCTGAGTCTCCGCCAATGGAGATGGCATTGCGGATAGCATCCTCAAAACTTGTACTCTCTAGGAATGCCGTTATGGCCTGTGGTACAGCGCCTTGGCAAGTCTCATTAAACCTGTTGGTTTTCTGTAGTTTGGCACAAGTCAGGTTAAGATTATACCTAAAAGCCATTGTGATTTTACACTTGATTTCTGCCATGCTTTTGCCTTTTCTTGCAAGATAGACGGCAAGCGCAACTGCTTGAGCACCTTTGATTCCCTCCGGATGGTTATGGCTCACCTTTGCAGTTGCCTCTGCATAGTCCAGCACGTTCTTTTCATTATTAAAAAATGTCCCAACAGGTGATACCCGCATTGCCGCGCCATTGCCAAAACTGTTGTAAGGCTGTGGGTTAGGGGAGTTGAACCAATTTTGGAAACTGCCGCCGTATGAGCGTTTTGGCTCCGGATATTTAAGGCACCAGCTCTGCAAGATATAAGCGTAACTATCATTGCCTGTGAGTTTTGCGCCTTTGAGCAGCCAGTCCATGGTTGCAATTGTACAAACAGTATCATCCGTAAAATAACAATCATCGGCAAGGAGCGTGAACTCCTTGTTGCGGTGATTGTTGAACTCATACTTGGAACCCGCTATGTCTCCGATGATTGCACCTAACATTTTATAAACGAATTTTAACTTGTGTAACTTTTATCGGACGCAAAGATACGGTGATGCTGTGACAGTTTTTGTCACATATTTTCTAATTTTATGTGTTTTATATTAGAACGTATATTTGTTTTATAATAAAACAATATTATATTTGTGAAAATTTAAATATATGATAAACAATAAAGAGATAGGGAAACGTATTGCATATCTGCGCAATAATAAAGGATTGTCGCAGAAAGAATTAGCCGATAACGTGAATATTTCCAGACCCTCTCTGGCTCAGATTGAAAGAGGGCGCAGAAATGTAAGTGTTATAGAGATGGTGAAATTTGCAGATAATTTAAATTTTTCCATTGACGAGATATTGGCAGAATCATTTTCATATGTCAAGAAATATAAAATTGGAGGGTTGAAACTGGCTGAATTGCATGAGCCGGAGGTTAGAATATCTATCCCAAAATTCAACGCAGATAAGTTTAAAAATATGATTTTGTACATATTAGAGAGATGTGCCGGCAAGCCTAATGTTGGTGAAACGGTTCTTTATAAGCTGCTTTATTTTTCCGATTTTAATTACTATGAAAAATATGAAGAACATCTGTCGGGAGCAAAATATAGAAAATTAGAGAATGGACCGGTGCCTTTTGGTGTAGATGACGTTTTGCATGAAATGGAATCTGATGCAAAAATTAAGAGTTTTACTGCAGAATATTTTGGATACAAGCTAAAGAGATATATTCCTATGGTTGAGGCTGATAAGCGAGTGTTTAATGGTGCGGAAATAGAGGTGATGGACAGGGTCGTTGAACAAATGGGAGGTATGTCTGCAAAAGAGATTAGCAATTATTCTCATGAGGATATTCCATGGAAGGCATCCAAGGATAGACAAGTAATTAATTATGAATTAGCATTTTATAGAGTTGCGCCATTTTCTGTGAGGGAGTATGATGAAGATAGAGAGGTTGCCGGAGTTTAGTTGCCTTGCCACGATGTGCGGCAAGGCAATCAGGGGTTTACGCGGCTCCCGCCGCGGAACTGCACGCTCCCTACGGTCGCGGCCTGTGGCAAATAGATTACTTTTCCTATCTGATGAAATTGGTGCGGGCGGGAGTGGATTCCGGTTGCGGAGTCTCTTTGCCATGGGTGTTTTTCATGAGCCAGGCCAGATTTTTTGCAAGGGTGCGCATGATTTGCATTCCTTCTTTGTCTTGTGCTGCCTCTCCGGGCACTTTTCCATGGACTCCGTTCCAATATTGGGATGTGGCAAGGGGCATATTATTGATAGTGAAATACTTGTTAAGTCTGTCGAGAGTAGCGGTATCACCACTCCTGCGGCATACGGCAACTGCTGCTCCAGGCTTGTACATGAGCAAATCTGAACTGGAATAGAACAGGCGGTCCAGAATTGCACACAAGGCACCATTAGGACCGGCATAGTAAACCGGTGAACCAATGACGATTGCATCTGCTTCTATTGCAGCGGCACGGATTTTCTTAAAAGTTTCATCTTGGAAAACACAATTTCCTTTCTCAGCGCATTTGTTGCAGGCAATGCATCCCATTACAGGCTTGTTGCCTATGCCAATTATCTCATAATCAATACCATTCTTATTTAATTCTTTTCCTATTTCTGTTAATGCCAATGCGGTATTGCCGTCATTGTGAGGGCTGCCGTTAATTAGTAGTGCTTTCATATTGATTTTTTTCAAAGTTAAAAATGTTGCGGTGCAATTTTGCAAAGCTAGGCCACAACAAAATTCATTATATTTGAGTATAAATTTAAAACTTAATTTAAAACTGAATTATCATGGATGTAAAATTTTTTAGATGCAGACATTGCGGCAATATAATTGCCTATGTACACAGCAGCGGAGTTAAAGTTGTTTGCTGCGGAGAACCAATGCAGGAACTTGTTCCAAATACTACGGATGCAGCTCAGGAAAAGCATGTTCCGGTTGTTGAGGTTTCCGGAAATAAGGTTACTGTTACAGTTGGAAGCGTTGAGCATCCAATGACTCCGGAACATTATATTCAGTGGATTTGCCTTCAGACAAAGCAGGGGAACCAGCGCAAAGAACTTGCTCCGGGCCAGAAGCCTGTTGCATGCTTTACGTTATGTGAAGGTGATGAGGTTGTTGCAGCATTTGAATATTGCAATCTGCACGGCCTTTGGAAGAAGTAAGAGCGTTCAAATGTTATAAAAAAAGGCCGCATAAATGTGGCCTTTTTTTTGTGTTATTTAACGTACACAAGCTCCTCTGTATTATCCAGCTTGCCGTGTTTGTTATACGTGATGCTCTTAACGGGGCCTATGCCGCGCGCATACCAGTTGACCGTACGGTTTGTTTCTCCAAACATCATGGCTTTGGCTTTTTCCGTCTGTTCTATTTTGCAGCAGTCATAGGTAACTCCGTTTATTGTAAGTTTCTCAATTGCAGTCACTTTCCTGTTTGTTGCCAATGCCGTCATCTTAAGAAACTTAATCTTTACTGCAAAGCTGTAGTCGGGAAGAGTCTGTCCAACCTTTGGATTAACGGGGAAGAACTGCGGCTCTCCGGTTCCGATAAGTGATGTGTCTATGTCAACGGTTTTTCCGGTCTTTTTGTCTTTGGCGGTTGTGTGAATGGTTATTCTTGGGGTAGATATGTAAAGATCTCCGTTCTTGATAGTTGCAGTGCATGACATGTCTCCCATATCCTGGAGCTTTTTATTTTCATCTAGCATTTCTATTCTCATTACAAGCGTTCCGTTGTTTTGGTCTGTCATTTTGGAGTTTAGAATTGTAGTCTTGGTGTAACCGTCAATCTTGCCTGCAGCATTTTTTTCTGCTGTTATAACAACTGTTCCTGCCTTAGTAGGAATGAATGGTTCTTGCGCTTGTGCTTTTTGTGATATGCCGGTAGCTGATAATGAGAGTATTGCCAGTGCGACAGTAAATAGTAGTTTTTTCATGGATTTTGCTTTACTTTGTTCTGCTTTGTTCTATATGACAAAGGTATGAAAATACGTGTGTAGCAAAGTATATTTTTAGCGGAAATTTGTGATTTGTAATTGCATATAGTTATGAAAAGGAGAGTTGTAATCATGGGTGCTACCTCCGGCGTTGGGAAAATGCTGGTTGCTAAGTTTTTACAAGATGGTTTTATTGTTGGTGCGGCAGGAAGGAGGGCAGAGTTGCTGGAGGAGCTGAGGACGCAGGCGTCCGCAAGTGTAAGTGCAAGTGCTGATAACCGTTGCAACCTGTTTACAAAAGTCATTGACATAAACGGAGATACAGCTGTCGGGAACTTAAAAGATTTGATAAGTGAGATGGGCGGAATGGATATTTACTGCCACGTCTCAGGCATTGGATTTTATAATCCCGATTTGGATGAGGGGCGTGAACTTTCCACTGTTCAGACTAATTGTCTGGGGTTCAGCAGAATGGTGGGGGAGGCCTTTAGGTATTTTGCTATGAGGAGGGAGGCGGCCAACGGAGGTGCTGTTGTGAGAAATGCTGATAATAAGGTTGTTAGCCCGGGATGTTTTCAGATTGCAGCAGTGAGTTCTATAGCAGGGACAAAAGGTATTGGCGCTGCGGCGGCATATTCCGCTTCTAAACGCTTCCAATCCAATTATTTGCAGAGCCTATCCCAACTGTCCAAGATGCGCGGATTGGGCATTTCCATCACGGATATTAGGCCGGGTTTCATGCAGACGGCATTGCTGAAAGATGACAGATATCCGATGACTATGAAGCCTGAATATGCTGTTCCATTGATTTACAAGGCAATACGCAGACGCAGGCGTGCATGTGTGATTGACTGGAGATATTCCGTTCTTGTATTTTTCTGGCGGATTATGCCGCGCGGTTTCTGGGAGAGATTGAGGATAAAAATTTAAGGTAACCTTGGTTTTTTCCGGTACATGTTATTCCATGCCGCGTATTCGTATGGTGGTGTAGCGGGAGCAAAGTTTGGTCAGTTTCTTCATGTCTGATGCTTGGCCGTTTTGGTTGCCGTAATGGTACGGATAGAATATTTTTGGACGTATTGTTTTAACTGCCGCAGCCGCCTGTTCCACTGTCATTGTGAATGGTTGATTTACCGGCAAAAATGCCACGTTAATTTTCTTTAAGTTGCTCATTTCCGGTATGTTCTCCGTATCCCCCGCAATGTAAATGCGTGACTTGCCAATGGTGATTATATAGCCACAATCTTTGCGCGCTTTTGGGTGGAACTGCAGGTGTCCTTTGGTAGTATTGTATGCCGGAACCGCCTCGATTTTTACTATTATATCGTCTGATTTAGCGCCCGTCATCATGCCAATATGAGCAACGCCATGTTTGTTTATGCTTAAAGTTGCAGACTGTCCCGGAATCATAGCCATACAAGTTGCTTTCTCCTCATTTTCAGTTGAATTGCCGTTTTTCACTCCTGCCTCTTTATCCAAAGATGGAACCCCAATTGATTTCACCGCAATGGTTTCTATTGACATGTGTCCTTCATTAGTGTCTGGCTGTTTGCCTGTTATGGACTCTGAAGAAGTTCTGTCGCTGAGAATAATAGTCATATTTTTACTTAGCTCGGCGATGGCTGTTTTGTCCAGGTGATCTGGGTGTGAGTGTGTTATGAGTATAGCTGCGGCTTTTGGCTCTTTGTAAAATTCTCCTTGTGTGCCAACCGGGTCAATGTAAATGAACGCATTTGGCTGAATTTCAATAGCTAATGAGGCGTGGCCGTAAAAATGAAATACTAGTGGCGTGCCGTCTTTTGTGACATATTTTTCTGTGCGAGGCGCTTTTATTGATGTACCAGCCGACTTGTTTTCAGTTGCATTTGCAGCGGCAGCTGTGGCTGAAAATGCAAATAATGAAGAAATCCCGATAATCATAGCACAAAGAATCTTTTTCATGGCGACAGTCTTTTTATCAAAGTTATGAATTATATTTGTTTATGGAATACAAACTGAATACCAAATTGAACGGTAACATTGCCGTTACTTACTCTTTGCATGAAAATCCTGAACTTTTGAGAGATAGAAGTCTCTATAAATTTATCTGGGTGCAAAAGGGAAATTTGCAGATAGTGGTTGACCATGTTCCATTAACTGTACATGAAGATGAGATTGTCTCCTTGAGCCCAATGCATCATATTGAGTTTAAACATGATACAGGCATGGTGCATGATGCTTCAGAAACTGTCGGGAGTAAAAAAGAATCAAAGCGGCCGGTTTATCTTAGCCTCTTGTTTAACAGCAATTTCTACTGTATTTATGGTCACGACAGTGAGGTCTCTTGTAATGGTTTTCTGTTTAACGGTTCCTCTAACTTGATGACTCTCAAGTTATCTAAAGCTCAATCAGAGCGGCTGCATAGCATTACCGATATTTTTATGGATGAGTGTGGCATTCAGGATGATTTGCAGGAAGAGATGCTGCGCATTGTGCTTAAGCGTTTTATAATAACCTGCACTAGAGTTGCCAGACAAAAATATGCTATTACAAAAGAAAACGAGAAGAGTTTTGAAATTGTGCGGCAGTTCTATGTGCTTGTGGATAATAACTTTAAAGAGAAAAAACAGGTTCAGGATTATGCCGATATGTTGTTCCGTTCCCCCAAAACGCTCTCAAACCTATTTGCCTCTTATAAGCTGCCGTCACCGCTACAGGTAATCCATCAGCGGATTGCAGCGGAGGCCAAGCGGCTTCTTCTGTACACCAGCATGAGCGCAAAAGAAATAGGCAACATTCTTGGTTTTGAAGACGTTGCAACATTTAGCCGCTTCTTCAAAAAAGAAGAGAGCGTTAACATATCAGATTTCCGCGCCCGTGAATTGAAATAATTGCACGCCGTCATTTTGGGTGCCATCGGGAAGTATTGCCAACAGAGGCGGCAGTTTTGCTATTTATTTATAAGGTATGTGACATCATCTTTGCAGTGAGAAATTAATCTAAAAAAATATAGACGATATGAACACTGTATGCAATTCTAACTGCAAATGCAAACAACTGTGGGATAAGTTCCTGCAATGTGCTGCAAACAAAGAGAAACTTGGAGCCAATTTTATTCGTGTGGCTATTTTAATCATTTTTGTATGGATTGGCGGACTGAAGTTTTGGAATTATGAGGCTGAAGGTATTGTGCCTTTTGTTGCCAACAGTCCTTTTATGAGCTTTTTCTACACTCAGAAAGCTCCTGATTACAAGCAGTATAAACTTAAGGAGGGAGAGTTTGACCAAAAGAAATTTGAGTGGCATCAGGCCAACAATACTTACGGATACTCTCATCTGCTTGGAGCAGTGATTATGGGCATTGGTATCTTGGCGTTTCTGGGAATGTTCTCTCCAAAAATTGGAATGGTAGGCGCTTTCTTGGTGATTTTCATGATGATAGGAACATTGTCATTTTTGTTTACAACTCCGGAGGTGTGGGTGCAAAATCTTGGAAGCGGGGAGTATGGATTTCCATTGCTCAGCGGTGCCGGGCGGCTTGTGATAAAGGATACGGCAATTATTGCCGGTGCGGTTGTGCTCATAACTGACTGTGCCAAAAGAATTTTAGCTAATAGAGAAAAAGCATAGCAGATAGATTTTAGATATTTAACTAAACAAGAAGTTAAAAATCAAGTTAATATGAAAACATACGATGCAATAATTATAGGATTTGGCAAAGGCGGAAAAACACTTGCCGCAGATTTTGCCAAGAGAGGAATGAAAGTGGCTGTGATTGAGAAGTCTAGCAAAATGTATGGTGGTACCTGCATTAACATTGGATGTATCCCGACAAAGACATTGGTGCACATGGCCAAGCTTGCAACTCACATGCCTGCGGCAGAGCGCCCTGATTTTTTCCGCAAAGCATTGGAAATGAAAGAGAATGTAACCTCCGCACTGCGTGATAAAAATTACCACAACCTTGCGGACAACCCTAATATTGACGTATTTACGGGGACAGGTTCTTTCTTGTCTAATAACACTGTGAACGTGCATTTTGCCGTGCCAGGGGAGTACGCTGGTGCTGATGTTCATATTAAAACTCCCGACAGTAATTCAACCGAGGTTGCAGATTTAGTGCTGCAATCTGACAACATAATCATAGACACAGGCGCAGAAACTGTTATTCCAAAAATTAAGGGAATAGATGGTCCTCAAGGAATTGCAGCAATTCCTAATGTCTATACCAGTACTTCAATTATGGAGGAACTTAAGCAACTTCCAAAAAGTTTGGTTATTGTTGGAGGGGGTTATATTGGGTTGGAATTTGCCTCAATCTTTGCCTCATTTGGTACAAAAGTGACTGTGCTTGAGTATTTTCCGGAGCTGATTACGCGTGAGGACAGAGACATTGCGGCTGCCGTTAAGAGTGCATTGGAGAAGAAAGGTATTGATTTTAAGATGAATGTGAGTGTGCAGGAAATTGCAAAAGAGGGAGAAAAAGCTGTCGTGAAATATGTGTATAACTCACAACAAAGCGTCAATGAAATTGATGCAGATGCTGTGCTGCTAGCTACAGGACGTAAGGCAAATACAGCGGGTCTTAACCTTGCTGCTGCCGGCATTGAGACAGACGAGCGTGGAAATATAAAGATTGATTCTAAGTTAGTTACGTCTAACCCCAATGTGCGCGCGGTTGGGGATGTTAAGGGTGGTCTGCAGTTCACTTACATTTCACTGGATGATTACAGGATTATTAGAGACAATATGTTTCCGGAGAGGAATATTGTTCCGGGAGATGTTCTTAATGAGCGCAGTACGGCGGACAGAAAAGATGTGAGCTACTCTGTTTTTATTGACCCGCCATTGTCCAGAATTGGACTTGGAGAGGATGATGCAAAGAAGAATGGGCTTGATGTAATTGTTAAAAAACTTCCAGTGATGAGTATTCCAAGAGCTAAAACAATAGGTGAGACGGAGGGGATGTTAAAGGCTGTTATTGAGAAGAGTACAGGAAAAATCCTTGGCTGCTCCCTGTTCTGTCCGGAGTCATCCGAGATGATAAATGAAATAGCAATGGTGATGAAGGCCGGCATGAGCTATAAGTTTTTAAGAGATTTTATTTTTACTCATCCGAGCATGAGCGAGTCTCTTAATGACTTATTTATGTAGCCAATGATTATCTGACGTATCAAGTATTGTAAGTAATAAGCATATATAGTTGTCAATTAGATGTATTTGTTAAGCAATTTTTTTTGTAAATTCGAATGTTTAAAAACAATAACGTTATGAAGAAGTATAAATGTGACGTTTGCGGCTGGGAGTATGATCCTGCTAAAGGCGATTTTGAATTAGGTATTGCTCCCGGAACTCCATTTGAGAGCCTTCCGGATGATTTTAAATGTCCTGCTTGCGGCGCTGAAAAATATAATTTTTCTCCGGTGGACGACTAAAATGTCTTCCGTCTGTTCCAAAATTTCAGGTTATTTAATAGGGGCTAGCATGTTAAGGCCGTTCCAGAGCGTTGCTGTTTTTGCAGCAGCGCTGTTGGTGTTTTGTGCCGTGCTAAATGGCGGGAGTGTGCAAGGCGAGTCCGTAAAGGCTGCTGGTGTGCAAAGTAAAACTGCTTATTCTAAGCAAGTTGCAGCTCTAAGGGATAGTCTGGATTTGTCTCAGTCCTCCGCAACTTTGATGCGGGTTAGCTGCAAATTGTATCGCCTTGCAGTTGAGCATGGTGATATTCCTTTGCAAATTGAGGCTATGCATTGTTACGGAAATTCCGGAAATGCGGACTCTTTAAGTTACTACATTTCTAAAGCCGAGAAGTTGCCTGAATCTAATGCAAAAAAAGATCTTATAGTCCTTCTTAAAGCCGACAGAGCTTTTTTACAGCTTGGACAAGTGCCGGAGAATGAGAAGCTTGCAAACATGGAGAAAATTGTTGTCAAGTACAGCAAGCATCAGGGACTAAATGAAAATATATATGATAAAGCAGAACACCTGTTTGCCATCTGCATATCTGTTTACTATTCTACCAACGGAAGTTTGTATAGCAATTATATGAAACAGTTAGATTCTGTGATTAGTATTTTGCCTCCCGACGGCAGAAGGTACCTTCCGTTTCTTTATTACATTTTTGCGGGCATTTATTATACAAGGGCTGATATGCCAAAAGAGGCTGTAGCGGCTGATACCAAGAATCTTAAACTGCTTGATGATCTAAAAGAAAAGATGAAAAGGCAGGGGAGGAAGTATGCAACTTATGACTTTATCTATTTTGACTGTTACAGCAGAATGCTCTCAAATGCCAAGGTACTGTCGAGAGCTCAAGTGGAGAGCATATATTCAAAAATGAAGGCTTTGGCTGCAGCAAGTTCCCACATTAGAGAAGAGTTTGATACTCCTTATTCTATTGACAAGATAAGATATTACATGGCGGTTAAGAAATATGCAGATGCCGTGCCCATGTTAAATGCATACTTTAATGCCGGGAAGGCGGCCATATATCAAGAGGAGTGCATGGATTATTTTCTTACTGCATCAAAGGAGATGGGAAATACTAAGAATGTCCTGCCTATTGCGCTTAAATACATAGAATTGTTAAAACAGAAATCCGGAAAAGATGCTGCTACAAAATATACTGAACTTCAGATTTTATATGATGTAAATTCTTTACAGCAAAAGGTAAAAGACCTGGACAATCAGAAGAAACTTGTTGACGCAAAATTTGAAAGGAGGCGCGGTGAAATATTTGGCATTATTGCTTTTTTGCTGTTGCTGTTCTCTATTTATGCATTTATTTCATTGCGCAAAGGGCGCAAGTTGACAAAGCAGCTTGTAAAGGCCAAAGTGGAGGCAGAGAATGCCAATAAAATGAAAACCATGTTTTTACAGAATATGAGCCATGAAATCAGAACGCCGCTTAATGCCGTTGTTGGATTTTCTCAGCTGATTGCAGAGAGTGGTAATGATATTTCAAAGCAGGAGTCCTTGGAGTATAAAAACATGATTGAAAAAAATGGTCAATTGCTTTTGACTCTTGTTGGGGATGTGTTAGATATAGCAAGAATGGAGAGCGGAGAGATGAAGTATGATATTTCTGATGTTTCTGCCAATTTCTTGTGTAACAGTGCGTATGAGAATGTTAAAAATAATGTGAAGCCGGGAGTTAAAATGGTTTGCACGCCGCATGAGACAGATTGTGTATTCCATACAGATCCGCAAAGAGTTGAGCAGGTGCTCATAAATTATCTTACAAATGCTTGCAAGTTTACTTATAAAGGCTCTATTACAATAGACTACAGTGTTGTTGATGGTACTTCACTGAATTTTGAAGATAAAAGTATCAAGAGTCCCATTATCATATTTAGCGTTACAGATACCGGCATTGGAATTCCTAAAGAGAAAATTAAAATGGTGTTCAAACGTTTTGAAAAACTCAATCAGTTTGCACAGGGCACGGGGCTTGGGTTACACATTTGTAAGTTGATAGCCAAAGGATTACATGGGAAAATTTGGGTTGAGTCAGTATACCATAAAGGTTCCAGGTTTATGTTTGCGGTTCCGCTGGATTACGTGGACAAAAATATTGTTTAAGGTTAGGCATGAAGTATGTTTTGCGTAAAATATGGTTTTTTCTGGCCGCGGTTATTATTTTGTCTGCGGGAGGAGATGTATTATATGCGCAGAACCCGTCAAGCAGTTTTAAAAATAGACACGCCCATAATTCTACAACTTTATCAGAACAGCAAAGTCTGAGAATTAAAGATTCTCTGATGGATATCTACAAAACTTCCAAGTCTCTTTCATATAAGGAGAAAGTAACTTTATTGCTGAATATTACTGATTTATCTACTGATGATTCAAGCATGTTTAGAGCGGCAAGGGAATTATACCAGCTTGCCTCTTCTAAAGGCGATGCGGATAATAAATTAGAGGCTTTGGTTATTCTTTGTACAGAGCAGCAGCCTGACCTTGAGAAATATATGCGCATGGCTATGCAGCTGCCTGAATCTCATGCGGCCAGTGAACTTGTTCAGTATTACCGATATAGAATAGAGGTAAATGATGTAAAAAATAAAAATAAAGAGTATAGAAATCAAATTATAAGGTCTTTGATGAAGAGATATTCTCTGAATAGATATAAAGATATTTATGAGAAAACAGGAGACTTAATGATTCTGTGTAAGTTGCTATCATATTCAACTACAGGAGATTTATACGGACGTTATGTCTCATACATGTATAAAGCGGGCAGATCGCTTCCAAAAGACGGAGATAATATTCTTGCATTTTTATATTTTCATCAGTGTGCAGTATTTTATGCAAGACAGGGGATGCAAAAAGAGGCGCTGGCTTCCGATATGCAGCTGTTGCTCATTTATAATAAGCTGGAAAACTTTTACAAGCGCACTGGACGTATATATGTCTCTATGAATCAGTACCGTTACGTTTCTTATAGGAGAATGCTCTCCTATGATAAAGTACTGTCGGGAGTACAATTAGATAGTACTTTGGCAATAATTAAAAGGTTGGCAAATACAGATTCTGATATTCATAATGATTTGTATGACAGGTCTTCTAGTGCTTTTGCCAGATATTATTTTAGCAAGAAGGAGTACAAAAAGGCAATTACTTATTTGGATGCCGCATTGGAATCTAATGCTGATTCTGTCCAGTGGAGGGTACCGGAAATGCTGATGATGAGAATAAGGGCCGGACAAGCTCTTAATGATACATCTATGCACAAGTATCTTCTTTGGTATAAAGATTATTTGGAGGAGACAAAGAAGGATGGTATTGAGGAGAAAGACAAAGAACTTGACGTAATCTATGATTTAAGTGAGGTTAAGCAAAAGTCCAGTGAGAAGCTTTCAGTGATTATTTTTATTTCAGGCCTATTTGTTTTATTTGCTATATTGCTGACTGGTAGATTGTTATTGCGTTCAAAAAAGGCTGAAGCCTCTTTACAGGTCTCTCAAAAACAATTGCTGGCGGAGAAAGAAATAATATCTGAAACCATGGCGGATTTGAAACGTGCTGAGCTACAGGCTAACAAGGCAAATAAGATGAAAACCATGTTTTTGCAAAACATGAGTCATGAAATCAGGACGCCGCTCAATTCAATCATTGGTTTTTCTCAGCTTATTGCTGAGGGCGGAAAGGATATGAATAATAAAGATGCCTCTACTTATGTAGGAATGGTCTCTAAAAACAGCAAGTTATTACAAACGCTAATAAGTGATGTTCTGGATATTGCAAGGATGGAGTCTGGAGAACTTAAGTTCAATTATTCAGATTTTTCAGCTAATGATGTTTGTGAAGATTCAATTCAGATAGTTGTAAGGAATGTGCAGCCCGGGGTAAAATTGTCTTTTGTCAGACATGAGGATTCTGTGATTGTTCATTCTGATTTACAGAGGGTTCAACAGGTAATACTGAACTATCTTACTAATGCATGTAAATTTACAAAGTCTGGTTCTATTACTTTGGACTACAGGGCCGACTTGCCTGCCGGCAAGATAACTTTCTCTGTAACAGACACCGGCATTGGCATTCCTGTGGATAAGATGGATGACGTATTTAACCGTTTTGAAAAATTAAATAAGTTTTCACAGGGCACCGGTCTTGGACTGCATATATGTAGTCTGATTGCCAAAGGGTTGCACGGTACTGCCGCTATTGACAAGAGTTATAAGGGAGGCTCCAGATTTATTTTTGATATCCCGATGGTTTAGTTATGAGGAATTTAAGAGGACATATAATTCATTTTTGCATTGTGGCTTTTATTCTTGCTGCATTTGCATCTCCTCTTGCTGTTTCTGCGCAAACCTCTGCATCTGAGGTTAAAAAGTCTTTTTCTCATTATGCTACTTTGAGCAAAACGCCTGTTTTTTCTTTGACACCACAAAGGAAAAATGCAATAAAGGACAGTCTTATTCAAGTTTGTAAAACAGGCAAATTATCTTATAATGAGAAGTTGAAGCTTCTTTTAAATGTTTATGATTTAACCTCTTCATATAAAGAGAGAAGAGATGCTGCTTATCAAATTTTGGAATTGGCAACTTCTGCCCATGATGAAAATCATCAGCTGGAGGCTTTAAGATATCTGGGAAATTTCAATCAAAATAAGGAGCAGCTTAAACAATATTTGAAAATTTGCGCCGGGTTGAAAAAGACAAATGCGCAGAGGGAAGTGTATCAGTATCTGCGTTATGGGAATGCTATTGTAGGACTCACTCAATATGATGATGCTACTACTTATAATGCTCTTCATAAATTAATCAAGGAGTATTCCAACCATAGCAGATCTGATATTTATTCCAGAGTAGGGGACTTGTTTATTCTCTGCAAGTATCTGTCTTTTACCACAAAAGGTAAAATATATGCAGATTATTTAAAGACCCTTGGAGTGCTCATTAACAAGTTGCCTCAGGACGGGAGATTTGTCTTGCCTGCTGTGTATGATAATCTTTCATATTCATTTTACCAGATGCAACATATGTACAAAGAGGCCTTAGAGGTAAATGATAACATGTTGGATTATATAGATAAACTGGATGCCAAATATAAAAAAGAGGGGAGAATATATCGTTCATATGATGCTTACCGGTATCTTCATGATAGAAGGGAACTTATGATGTCAGATATTTTAACAAGAAGCCAAATTGACCAGATATATGATCATTTAAAATTTATTGCCTCCATAGACAGAGAGTCATATTATGATTTCTATTCAACAACTTCTCCTGCTCAAATTTATTATTACATGGCAATTAAAGATTATCCTAAAGTTATTCCGTATCTGGACAGGATATTGGAGGCAAACATTGATTCTACAAACTGGATGAAGCCCGAATGTTTACAATTTAGAATTAAAGCTGGGGATGCCATAAAAGACCCTTACATGGATAAATATCTTTTGATGTACATAGATAAATTAGAACAAAGCGTATCTGGGGATATAGAGGGGATGACAAAAGAGCTGCAGACTATTTTTGACATTAATGATTTTAAGCAGCATGAGGCAACAAGAAATTTGCACATAGCTGCAGCGGTACTTGCGTTTTTATTGATATGTTTGTTTGCGATATTGAGACTTTTGAGTATATCAAAGAAGACTGAAGCCTCTCTTAAAAAGTCCGGAGAGCAACTGAAAGAGGAGAAGAAAATGCTTACTGAGACATTGGAGAAAATCCGAATTGCAAAAGAGCAGGCTGAAAGCGCCAATGAATTGAAAACTACATTTTTGCAGAATATGAGCCATGATATCAGGACCCCTCTTAATACTGTTGTTGGATTTTCTCAGCTGCTTGTGGAGGAGAGGGAAAATTTGAGCGATGAAGAAGCGTCAAAGTATGTTGATGAGATTGTAAACAATGGACGTTCACTTCTTAAGATTGTTGGAAACGTGCTAGAATCCGCAAGAAAAAGCGCAAACGAAATCAAGTAAAAATCCCATATTATGTCAACTTATGATTTTAGACATGTATTTAACGGAATAACGGTTTTTGTACTGTGTATTTTATTATTGCCGTCCGTTATGTATGCTCAAAAACGGACTGTAAAAGTGTTTCCGCGCATATCCGATGAGCGCAGGGTAGAAATCAGCGACAGTCTTAAAAATGTATTGGAGCATAATAAACTCACTTATAAGCAAAAGGTTAAGGTGCTATTAGATTTGATGGACCTTGCAACCAATGATTCCATCACTGTTTTCTTTGCAGATAAGCTGTTTGAGGAGGCTGTTAAACATAAGGATTATCCTTTGGTTAATGAGTCAATGGGAAATATTGCCGGAACCGGAAGCCCAAAATTAAATTATTATTATAATACTCTTATAAAACTGCCTAAGAATAATTACGTTAAGGAGGCATTCCAATTTACTCGCATCTACCTTGTTAGCCAAAGTATAACTAATTATGACAGTAAAAAAATATCCAAAATGCTCCACGCTTCTATTGAGAAACAAAAAAGCAGCGCGCATGCAGATATTTATGAAAGAGTTGGAGATTTGTTTGTTCTATGTGCCTTTATGGGAAATTCTTCCAAGGGCAAAATGTATGCAGATTATCTCTCAAAATTAGACGTTTTAGTTAAGCAGCTGCCTTCTAATTCACACACTCTGTTGTCTGATTTGTATTATGTTATGGCGGTCAACTATTACATAAAACAAGATATGCAGAAAGAAGCATATATAACTAATAATGAACTGTTAAAAATACTGGATGAGCTGGATAAAAAATATTCTGGTCAAGGTAGAATTTATAGATCTATGGATATGTTTAGGTATGTGTGCTATAGAAGGATGTTCCAGATGCCAAACATGCTTTCCAGAGAACAGATAGATGACACTTATGCAAAAATGAAAGCCCTTACTAAAAACAGCGTGGAGATGTATGATGATATGTTTTCTCCTAACTCGCCGGCGCAGATTAGATATTATATGGCTATAAAAGATTATAAGCACGCAATGCCGTATTTAAATGTTACGCTTAATGACAGCGTCTCTTCAAATAAATGGTTTAGGACAGAGGCTCTCAAAGATAAAATTATTGCCGGAAGAGCCTTAAAAGATAAGAACTTGCAGCCGTATTTGGAGAAATACATAGACCAGCTTGAACAAGATAGGGCAGTAAATTTGGAGGAAAAGACTAAAGAGTTGCAATTGATTTATGATTCAAATGCAATAGAACAAAGGTCTATAAGACGCACATTGTTAATCACTACCTGTTTTTTAATTCTTGTTGTAGTTTTATTGATTGTGACATTCCGTCTTCTTTTGCGCGCAAAAAAAGATGAGAAAGAGCTGGTGATTGCCAAAGATGCTGCCAATAGTGCTAATAAGATGAAAACCATGTTCTTGCAGAATATGAGCCATGAAATCAGAACGCCTCTTAACGCAATTATTGGATTTTCTCAGCTTATGTCTGAAGGTCATGGAACTTTATCTGCTGAGGATTCAAGTCAATACGCAGATTTGATAAGTAAAAACGGAGAGTTGCTTCTTACGTTAGTTGGTGATGTCTTGGATATTGCAAGCATGGAAAGCGGCGAGATAAAATATAAATTTGATTTATTCTCTGCCAACTCTGTTTGCGGTATTGCTGTTGACTGCGTTAAGAAAAATTGTCAGGAGGGAGTGCAGATGATTTTTAATCCTCACACTCCGGATGTCTCTATTATGTCTGATTTCCAAAGAGTTGAACAGGTGCTAATTAATTACCTTACTAACGCGTGTAAGTTTACAAAGTCCGGTTCCATTGTATTGGATTATGAGACCGATGTCCCTGCCGGTTGCATAACTTTCTCAGTTGCAGATACCGGCATAGGTATTCCTGCAGATAAAATGGATGAAGTATTCGACCGCTTTGAAAAATTAGATAAGTTTTCTCAAGGCACTGGTCTAGGACTTCATATATGTAAACTGATTGCCGGCGGTTTGCACGGAACTGTTGAAATTGACAGAAATTACAGCGGAGGTTCCAAATTTATTTTTAAACTCCCGATAGCTAAATAATTTAAAGACTGATTATGAAACCTGTGAGTACTAACTCTTATAGAATTTTTATTGTCACATCTTTCCTGTATGTTCTGTTTTCATTTGTATCTGTTTCTGCTGATGCACAGAAAGTTGTGCCATTACAAAGTGACAGGCAGTCAATAAGAGACAGTCTGCTGAATGTTTATAAGAGGGCGGGCAAGATACCTTATAAGCAGAGAATCAAAATTGCTCTTGATATATATGATTTGGCTGATAATGATTCACTTAGAAGTGCTATTGCAATAGACATGTATAATATGTCAAAACAAAACAATGATTATTATATTCAAATTGAGGCAATTAAAGACATTGAACAAATAGAGAAGCCTACAAAATATAATTGTTTGGAGCTTATTGATAAAATTCCGGCATCCGATGAACAAAAGGATGCAAAACAATTTATACGTTACAGGGAAAACGCAAAGGTTAATGACTTTACTGCAGAGAAGGAAAAAGTTGCACACCTGGGCCGATTAATTAAAGAATATGAAGGAGGCAGAGGGGGAGATATTTATCAGAAATGCGGAGATTTGCTAATACTATGTTATGATCTCTCATATTATTCCAAAGGAGATTTGTATGGCAGATATTTGAAAGACCTTGGGAAGATGATAAATAAGTTGCCGCATAAATCTGGTGTAAGTTTAATTTCAAATACATATTATTCCGTTGCAGCGCTATACTATTTTAAGCAAAAACAAAATAAAGACGCGCTGGCAGCAGATTTACAGTTGCTTAAATTAGAGGATAATATGGAGGCGTATTATAAGTCTGAGGGGAGAATATATAAGAACATGGATCGCTTTAGGTATGTCAGTTATAGGAGAATGTTAACATACGGTGATGTTCTGCCCAGAGGTCAGATTGATGCCATTTTTCAAAAAATTAAAGTTTTAGCGGCCAGGCAAAGTGATATTAATGATGATTTCTATAATATGCCAATTGCGCGTACAAGGTATTATTTCACAACAAAGCAATATGACGTGCTTATTCCAATTCTCGACAGCGCTCTTAAAGGAAATATAGAGGATAAGGGCTTTTTGAGAGAGGCGCTAAAATACAGATTGGTTGCCGGAGAAGCTGTCGGTGACAAAAATATGCAAAATTATGCCATTCAATATGTTAAGTGTCTGGAAGAAATGCGTCAAGAGAGCGTTGCGGAGAAATCTAAGGAGTTGCAGGTCTTATATGATTTCAATAATATAAAGCAGGCTGCCACAATGAAGATTTTGTATATATCATTTGTGGCGCTGTTTATTGTTGTAATTCTTTTGATTATTACTTTCCATTTCTTAAAGAGATCCCAAAAACTCTCATCCAGATTGTCTAAGGCCATGTATAATCTTAATCTGGCAAAACATAGAGCGGAAAGCGCCAATAAAATGAAGACAGTTTTCCTTCAGAACATGAACCATGAGATAAGGACTCCTTTAAATGCAATTAACGGATTCTCTAAACTTATTGTAGAAGAGGGGGATACGCTTACAAAAGAGGAGAAAACCGAATATATGCAGCTTGTAACTAAAAATACCGATTTGATGCTTGGGATGATTAGTGATGTTGTGGATGTTGCTGAGATGGAGGCGGGAGACGTTAAATACAAACTTATGCCTCACAGTCTCAATGATGTTTGCAGTTTTGTGGTTTCCAGCATTAAAGACAGGGCCGCCCAGGGAGTTCAAATGATTTTTATCCCTCATCCTGAGGATTTTATACTTGTCACCGACAGAAACAGGCTGGCTCAAGTGCTGATTAATTTTTTAACAAATGCCTGCAAGTTTACAAGCAAAGGGAGCATAACATTAGATTATGGTTTTGAAAAGCCAGGGGCTGTAACTTTCTCTGTGACTGATACTGGCAGAGATATTCCGGATGACAAGGCTGACGTAATTTTCCGGCGTTTTGCAAAACTGGATAAATTTAAGCAGGGCAGCGGCCTTGGATTGCATATTTGCGCCTTGATTGCCAAGGGGTTGCATGCGGAGGTTAAATTGGATACTTCTTACCGCGGAGGCGCTAGATTTTTGTTTATTCACCCAATAAATAATAATTAAACTTTCTATCTTTGAGTGTAGAAAGCAACCTACTATGAAAAGATATCATCTGTTTGCGGTTGCAGCAGTATTGCAGTTTCTGTTCTGCATATTTGCTGGTTATGTGAATCTAAATGCACAGGAAACCATTAAGTTTCCGGCATTTAGAAGCAATACAAGAGATAGTATTGAGCGCATGTTCAATAATAACATGCCTTATAAACAAAAGATAAATATTCTCCTTAATATATTGGATTTGTCTGATTCAAATGAGGAGAGGAGGAATACATCATTAAAGATTTTGAATCTTGCAGCAGAAAACAAAGATGTTGATAACCAGTATGTTGCCCTGGCAAATCTTGCAAATGAATTTGAAAAAGAGATGCCAAGATTTTTGGATATGGCAAAGCATCTTCCCGTATCTGATAAGCAGAGGGAACTTGTGCAATATTTGAGGTATTATGATATGGTTTCATCCATATCTCACGGGTTGAATACTGCTGATTTTTCTATAAAGGTCAAAGCATTTAGAGACAAAATTCAGAATAACAAATTCCCAACTCTTTATGAAAAGACGGGCAACTTGCTGATTTTGTCTTATTTACTCTCTTATACCTCTGCTTCTGAGCTTTATTCCCGCTACATATATAGCACAAAAGAATTGCTTGGGAAGTTTAAGAATCGTCCAAGCTATTTGCTAAGAAAGATTTATTGTTCCATGTCTTCTAGATTTTATTTTGGAAGCAATATGGAAAATGAAGCGCTAGCATCTGATGTTCAATTGATTAAATTCTGTTCAGACTTTGAAAATATGAAGAAAAAAGAAGGCAGAATTAATTTTACAAGAGACCCTATGAGATACGTCAGCCTTTGCAGAATGCTCACCCTTTCTAATGTCCTGTCGAGAGCTCAAATAGATAAAATATACTCTTCTATCAAAGTTGTTGCATCCAGGAATGCAGAAGTTTATTACGATTTCTCCAGTCCCGCGTCTATAGCAAAAATTAGATATTATTTTTTTACTAAACAGTATGCTAAGGCGTTGCCGATGCTTGATGTTGTCGTAAACAGCACTGCTGATTCTCTTAATTGGATTAGAAAAGAGTGCCTGAATTACAGAATAATAGCAGGTGATTCTCTGCATGATAAGAATATGCTTTCTGCTGCCATGAAGTATTTTTATGCCACTCATGATTCAACAAACGTCTATTTTGAGAATACCGCCAGGTCTCTTAGATTCTTGTATGATGTTGAGAGTGACAACCAAAAAGATACTATTAAATTCCTTTATTTCTCTTTGGCAGCGCTGCTGATAGTCATTCTTTTGCTGGCAATTACATTTCATCTGCAGAAAAACAGCCAGAGACTCTCACAGAAACTATCGGAGACGCTAAAAAATTTGAGTATAGAGAAGGAAAGGGCGGAGCATGCCAACAACATGAAAACGGTCTTTATCCAGAATATGAATCATGAAATTCGTACTCCGTTGAATGGTATTACCGGTTTCTCAAGATTGCTGGCGGAGGATGTGGATGTGCTCTCATCTGATGAAAGGAAGGAGTATATGTCATTGATAGACAAGAATACAGATATTCTGCTTGGAATGGTAAATGACATTCTTGATATTTCAGAAATGGAATCCGGCAATATGAAATTTGAGTTAAAGTCTTATAGTATAAATGAGATTTGCCAGTTTGCTGTTGGCAGTACTCAAGGTTATGCAAGTAAAGGTGTTGAGATAGTATACAAGCCTCATGTAGAGGATTATATGATTGTCACCGACAGAAGAAGAATTATTCAGGTTCTTGTGAATTTCCTGACAAATGCATGCAAATTTACAAAGGAAGGGAGCATAACTGTAGACTATCAAATTGTGCCGGATAAGTTTGTCAGCGATTATGCTTTAATCCAAGATGCTAAGAATAAGGAAGATAGAAGGTTGGAGAATAAGGGAGTTATTGTATTTTCTGTAACAGATACCGGGCGTAATGTTCCGGCGGAGGAGGCTCAAATGATTTTCCACAGATTTGCACGGCTGGATAAATTTGTTGCGGGCAGCGGAATAGGACTTCATATTTGTGCTTTGATTGCCAAAGGGTTACATGCAGAAGTTAAACTGGATACTTCATACCACGGAGGTGCAAGATTCTTATTTATTCATCCTATTTCAATTTAAGAATAGTAAAAATTATTAATTATTTAATCATGTATATTTTTATAATAATACTTCTTATTGCGGCGGTAATTCTCTTAACTGTAATGTGTTTTAATTTAAAAAAGAGGGCTGAACTGGCCATGAAAGAGAGGAATATGGCAGAGGCTACAAGCAAACTTAGGACAGCTTTTATACAAAACCTTAGTCATGATATCAGAACGCCCATAAGTTCAATTGTGGGTTTTGCCCAGATGCTTACAGATGAGGCTTCTACGGGTAGTGCAAATGATAATGTTACTCCAGAACAGAGGAAAGAATATGCGCGTCTTATTAAGGAGAATGTAGACCTCTTGCTAAAGCAGGTGGATGAGTCAACGGATATTGCCCTTATGAAGTCAGATAATGTAAGTCTGAATTTCTGTGAGTGCAGACTGAATTGGGTTTGCAATAATGTTGTTGAGATATCATCTAAAAGTCCGTTGTATTCAAAGGAGAATGTGACAATGTCCTTTACTCCTCATAATGAAGATTACCTGCTAAATTCTGATCAGCAGAGACTTAATCATATCTTAATGATATTCTTGACTAATGCTGCAAAGTTTACAAAGAAGGGTTCAATAGTACTGGACTATAAAAAATCAGATGACGGCAAATCTATAATATTTTCAATTACAGATACAGGTGTTGGCGTCCCTGAGGATAGGGTTGCTACCATTTTCAACAGGTATGAGGATATAGGAAAATTTGAGCAAGGTACCGGTCTGGATTTATATGTGAGCCGGCTCATAGCTGAATCGCTAGGGGGCAGCGTAAGTTTGGATACTTCATATACATCGGGTTCCAGGTTCTTATTCACTCACCCAATTAAGTAAACTGCTTAAAGCATATTAACAATCCGCCCTTAAAAGCTCCATAAGAACCCGGCCATTACATTACGCGGACGTATTCTGTATGAACTGCTTACAGATGTGGAGCCGCTGAATACGGTATATGCGTACTCTTTCTTGTTGAATAAGTTATATGCGTACAAATTGATGCTCAGTGATTTATTTACTTTCCACTGAAGCATAAAATCTTGCAAAAGCATATCTTTTGTCCGCTTGCCTTTTTCTGATGAATTTGTTGTTGAATTTGCTCCACCAAGTTCTGTATGATAATGTTCAGTTATAAGTTGGAATGTTATATTCTTGCCAACAACAAAATTCAAATCCAGTCTTTGGTTATAACTGTTATGAGATGTGGCCTTTTGGTCTGCAAATTTTAATGTAGAGTGTTGATAATTAAGCGTATATTCTGTATTAAGCCAGCCTGAAAAATGGAATGTTAAGTGCGGACTAATGGAGAGTGTGCTGCTCACATATTTGATTTTGTTTGCGGCTGTTGAGCTGCCTTGGTTTGCTGATGATGAAGTTGCAATACTTTGCATTAAATTATAATTGAAGCGAGTATAACTTGCATCTAATTTGATTGGACCACCTAGCGCATCAATATTTTTAGTTATTCCGCCATATAAAAAGTCTGCCTTTGTGTTGTGGTTCTCTTTATAATATGAACTTATAATATATTCATTATCAAATTGCTGAGAAGATATATATGGATTTTTGTTCCATGTTCTGGCTGCTCCTGCGTTAAAGAAAAGTCCGTTGAGCGGGTCTTTGTAATTAACGGAAACTGAAATGCTTTTAGACTTAGATTGCGCAAAATCATTTATACCGCACGATATATTTCTGTAGCCGGACATAATGCCGCCTGTATATATATTGTCCACATCTGCCGCATCTTTCCCAATTGAGGCAGATGCGGAGAGCATGAATTTTCCTGTAATATACCATGTGCAATATATTTCTGGCTTGTAGGTTATCATGCCTGAATTTTTACCCTCATAATTTCTCCATTTAGCGTTTTCGCGCTCTAACTTTTTATCTGGCTGGTGGATAAATGCATAATAATACCCTGTCGGAATCTGAAACTCTATTCTAATTGACGATGTCTTATATGTCAGCGATGGCTTTACATAACCTCCTAAATATCCTGTGGTCAAGTTATTAACCATTATTAGAGATGTGTCTTTTATTCCCGACAGATTTGTCTTTAAGGATTTCCAAAGCGCCTCCGCACCGCAAGAAAAGTCATACACAAACGCTCCAATATTTCCGCTAAAAGCTATGTTATTGTTTGTGTATAAGGCTTTTTCGTTTATTGACTGATGCTGAAGCAGGCTGTCTGCTGCTGACGATGATGATGATGTTGTTGTTGTTGTTGACTTTATTTTTGCAGATGATCTTGCAGATGTATCTCTGTTGACCTCAAGATTTTGATTTTGAGTTATATACTTGATTAATGAAGCGATGGCGAATGTTTTGCCTCCATCCGTGTTTTTGATATACTTTAAGTTATTTTGGAAACTATTCAGCGGAGTCCATGCATTTTGCTTGTTAGGATAACTGCCAGATGTATAAGTTTTTGCATCTTGCCAAGCAAGACCTGCTTTAAGACCTTCATACATATAAAACCTTTCCGCGTTTGCCTTCAAATGCATTTTGAAGTCTGCCTTGTGGGTGTACGCTTTTGCTGCCTCAAAATTATTATCATTTATTGAGCTGTCTTTTAGGTAGTACTTTGTATTGCCTGTATATAAAGAGGTTAGACGGTCATAATAATAATCTAGATGAACATTGAATGTGTAATCTTCACTGAGCTTTTTTGAATTGTCAAAAGAGACCAGGGCAGAACGGTTGAATCTTGTTCTTCTGCTGTCCAGCGGCGCAGCGGTAGTGCCGGCAGAAAACCATGTTTCAGCCTTGTAATTCTTTGAGTCTGCCACCTCATAATCTTCTATTGTAAAACTCTCCAAGTCAGATGAAAAATCTTTGCCTGTGTTATCTGTTTTTGCAGAAATCATTGTCTGGTTTTTGCTTCCCATCCTCATTAGGAAGGCGTTCCCATTATGTAGTATAGAGCTATTATCTACTTTATCAGCTTTGCTAACTTCAGTATATGAGCTGTTTGAATATCCTCCTGCTCCCGACAGATTCCCGGCCCATCTGGCTTTAGCCGATTCTTTTAATTTTAAATTGATTGCTGCTTTATCGCTGAATACCTTGTTTTTAAGAGATTTTATTGGCTGATGATGCTCCAGTACTTCAACCTTCTGCACATCTTCCGGTTTTATATTGTTGGTGGCCAGGCCATATCGGTCACTTACCATGTCATTTCCGTCTATGTAAAATTTATTTATAGTTTCTCCGTTGTAGTAAATTTCTCCGTCCTTTTTAATCTCAATGCCCGGCATTTTCTTTATTACATCCCCAATATTCTTGTCCTGCGCCTCTGCGTAACTTGCTACATTGTAAGCAAGTGTATCTCCCCTTAATGTAAGTTTAGGGGCCTTTACATAGACTTCTTTTAGGTTAGTGGACTCCATGCTCATCAGAATAATGAGCTTGCCGGCAGATGCCTTTACTGAGACTTTTTTGTAGCTCATCATGGAAAATTCCAGTTTCACGGGATTCTGGATGCTCATTGCAAAATCTCCCGCTTTGTTAGTTGTTGTGTATTTGATAATTTTCCCTCTGCCATCCAATGCCGTAACAATAACACCTGAAAGTGGCTGTCCATCAGCCTTATCTGCTACGTGTCCGCTGTATGTTTGCGCAGCTGATTTCCCGGTTGTTATCAATAAAAACAACACTACTAAAAATATGTTTAAGCCTATGTGCTTCATCTATGTCATGATTATTTTACAAGTTCATTTACAGAAGTTGAGCGAGTGCGTTTCGTACGAGCAATGATTTTCTTTAGAAAATCATTAGCGAGAAGTAAGCCAGAGCGAAACCTGTAAATGAACTTGTAAATGAAATTACATGAGTACTTGCAAATGCAGGGCAATTACTTCAGTTCAAGTTGATTGTACTGCAAATTCCTGAACTGGCTCATATCAGAAGGAGAACCATCCGGATTTGTAATGGTCATTTTGATATTGGAATTGGCTGTCATATAATCTATTGGAGCCTTTTGATACTTTATCTCCTGCTGATTAAACTTTTCTCTATTTGTGCTGATGTATTTAGCGTCTTTATAAGTTATTAGATGAGAGCATTTTCTGAGTCCGCTGGCTTCATAGCTGATGATTCCGGAATCATCTTTTACAGATAGAATTAATCCGGGGAGACCGCAGAACTTCCACGGACCTAAGGAGGAAGGTATTTCATTTGTGTACCATGCCTCATAGTTTCTACCCCTGAATGTGCATGTTGCGCGATTACATCTGTAGCCTATAACTTCTTTTGTTTCCGGCTGAAGCGTCCAATCTATTTCCGGTTCAGGCTCAGTGTATAAAAATGAGTCCATCACAATATTGTCTGTATATGTGAGTTTGCCGTCGGGATAATTATGATAGATGTTAAAAGTTGCACCGCCACTGAACTTATCCAAGTTTGACATAATCTGGTCAGCAGGAGTTACTTCTACAAGGGAGTCTTTTTGGAAAGTCTTGTATGAGAAACATTTGGAAATATTTTTGCCAACCTGCAGCAGCAATAAATCTTCAAAATCTTCTTTATCATGAAATCTCAAATTATTACTTGCTGAACTCTTCTTATTGTTAGAGGCAGTGTCTATATCCTTTTTTGTATTTGCCTCATTCTTCTTTTTCAACGGGTCATTTGGGTTTTTCAGCCAGAACATTTTGTATGTGACTTCAAATGTGGTGGTGTCAATTGTTTTGATATTCTTCTTTGATGCTCCTTTTGTAGAGTTAGAAATACCGTTCTTATTGAATGTAATTACGGTTTGAGCGTTGGTTGTGCCGCATTCTAACGTTGCAGTTGCAATAATGGCAATTGAAAATGCTGTAGAAATTTTTCTCATTTTATCCATATTTTAAACGATTATAATCGGTTATATCTGTTCATTCCACAATTAATCTTATACATTTTTGACAGATCTTTTATTGGTTGGGGTTTATTGACGTTGCAAAAGTGGATTATAATCAAATGCGCATGTGTTAATGGATGCTTAAGAAGTGTTAAATAGTGTTAAAATAAAATTTTGTGCACCCTTAATTCATACATTTGCATTGCAAGCTCTGTTCTATTTAAGGGTTGAATGATTGGCGGAAGTAAATTATGAAAGGTGCCGGCATAAATAAGAAATCTTACAAGAGGGTGATTTGGTGGGTAATATCCTGCCTGTTGCTGTTGGCCGCGCTGCAGACCTGGAGCCTTGTGAGTATCTATCGCGAGCGAAATGCAGAATTTGACAAAGCCGTTATATCTGCAATGAACCGTGCTGCTTATGAGGAGGTTACAACGTATGCATCTGCCAACAAAAAATCTCTTGCTACCATAGAGAATAAAACCGTTATTGAGTCTTCTGAACTTCCCAAAAGCTTGAAACCAAATTCAATACAGGCAATAACAATCAAAAAATCAAGTGTTAATGACTCTGTTGATTTAACCAAGATTTATATAGATACTAAAATAGGTACCAAAAAAAATTCTGCACGTCACTCTACTAAACAAACTTTTAAAACCACATTTGTCTCCTATGGAGGCAACAAACTTGTGTATAATTTGCACAGGTATGATTCTCTGCTTCAGATACATTTGCTCGCCAATAATATAGCTTTGCCTAGCAAGGTGGACATTGTGAAGAAAAACATTGATTCTCATAACCTTAAGCAAATTAGTAAGAGGAAAAGTGGTGCTGTGCAGGAGATATCATTCAGTCATGACTCTACTATAATTGATAATAAATCAGATAGTTCTGTGGTTTTACATAATCCGCGGACTTACTCAATTAGCGTTTATAACGGACATGGTCTTTATTTCCGCGTCAGAATTGATAATCCTAACAGGGTGTTACTTAAGGAGTTGAGGTGGATAATTTTGACAACGCTGCTAATTCTTCTTCTTGTGGCCTTCATTTTTATTTACCTGCTGCGTACAATTTTCAGGCAGAAAACATTGGAGAAGATGAGGATTGATTTTACTCACAATATCACCCATGAACTGAAGACTCCAATTTCTGTAGCCTATGCCGCCAATGATGCATTGGAGAACTTCGGGGCTGCTGATGACGAGAAGAAACGTACTAGGTATCTGGAGATTATACGTGAACAGCTTAAGGCGCTTTCCAGTATGGTTGAGAGAATTTTATCCGCATCACGGGATGAGATGGGCGGTCTGCGTCTTAACAAAGAACAGATAGATTTATATGATTTCTTGCAAGATGTGGTTGAGCCTTACAGGAGTGATAATGTGAAGCTTGATGTATCTGTTGAGCCGGACAATTTGTTGCTTGTCGCCGACAGGTTCCATCTTGAGCATGTATTTGATAATCTGATAGATAATTCTATTAAATATTCAAACAAAGATGCAAATTTATCTCTCAGTGAATATGGTTCTGCTAAAACAATAAAAATTGAAATTACAGCCTGTCGGGAGGAAAGAATAATAATAAAATTTTCTGATAATGGCATGGGAATTCCTGCTGCGGCGTTGCCCCATATCTTTGAGAAATATTATAGGGTGACTAATGGTAACTTGTACACTGCCAAGGGGTTTGGACTAGGACTTTACTATGTTAAGATGGTGGTTGAAGCGCATGGCGGGACTATTTCTGTGACCAGCAAGGAGGGGAAGGGAACATCGTTTGTAATTTTATTGCCGCTGTAAATATGTCTGAAAATAAAATTAAAATATTGCTTGTTGAAGACGAATATACTCTTGCTGAGATAATTGCGGATACGCTTGGAGAGAAAGGGTTTGAAGTGAATATTGCTCATAACGGGGTTGAAGCTCTAAAGGCCATGGCTTTTCTTCCTGATGTGGTTGTTACTGATATTATGATGCCCCAAATGGATGGGCTCACTTTTGTAAAAGAACTGCGCAAAACGCATCCTGCATTGCCGGTCCTATTCCTGTCAGCCCGTACAACTGCAGAAGACGTTGTGGAGGGGTTTGAAACCGGCGGCAATGATTATCTGCGCAAACCTTTTGCAATGAGCGAGTTAATTATAAGAATCAAATCTTTGATTGCCCGTTCAGGCGGAGCAATTGTAAAAGAGTTTAAGATTGGCAAGTTTACATTTAATGCTGAGAGGATGACTTTAAAGCTCACGACAGATAGTAGTTCTTCTGCATCAGCATCAGACTATTACATTGTACAGTTATCAACCCGTGAAAGTCAGGTACTTGCAATGTTGTGCGCTAAGATTGGAAATGTGGTGACCAGCAAAGATATTCTTATGAATCTTTGGGGAGATGACAGTTTCTTCAACTCCCGCAGTTTGCAAGTTTACATAACAAAGCTCCGCAAGCATTTAGAATCAGATAGTTCCATCACTCTCTCAAATATTAGGGGAGTGGGGTATAAGTTATTTGTCTTGTAATCCGGATGTTGCAAGGTCATTTATTCCGGATTGCAAGGAATTGTAAACCAGAATGTTGAACCCTCTCCCTCCCTGGAAATAAAGTTAATTTCTCCGCCCATTAGATTTATAATTGTTTTGCTAACAGGCAGACCAACTCCGGCTCCTTTGATGTATTTTTTAATGTTTAATTTATCAAATTGCTTGAAAATGAATTTTTGGTAATTTTCCGGGATACCGATGCCGGTATCAATTATTTTAACCGTAAGCATCTCTTTGTCTATGTAATATTTCATGGTGACACTTCCGGTTTCTGTATTTTTGAATGCGTTGTTAACCAGATTGGAAATGACTCTTGACAGTAGATCTCTGTCTGAATCAATAGTATAATGCGCACCATAATCTGTGATTAGACGGACATTCGTTTTATCCCTGAATCTCTCTCTCATTATCTGCTCAATTGTTTCCATTAATTCATTTATTGAGAATCTTGAGTTATGGAGTTCAATTTGTCCCGATTCCAATCTTGATAACATAAGAATGTCTCCAATCATATCTGTCAGACTTCTTGCATTTTCTTGTATTAAATCTCCGTAAGTTCTTCTATCCTCTTCTGTTAGAGATGTGTCTTGGACCAGATTTGAGAAGCCCACAATTGCGTTAAGCGGTGTTCTGATTTCATGGCTAATATTTGCAAGAAAAGATGACTTAAGGTGATCAGATTCTTGAGCGAGACGTGTCTCCTCAATAAGATCCTTAGCATATCTTCTCTTCTTTATCATGTTGATTACTAACATGATAATTAATAATAGCATTGTAATAAATATGCCCAATACAGATAGGATTATACTTTTATTTGCTCTATAAAAGCTCGCCGGGGAATTAATGACAATGGAACCTTTTGGCAATTTCCTTCCGGAAACGTGGAAGCGTTTTAATTGTTTATAGTCAAACATGTAAACATTTTGGCTATTATTAACTACGGTCATTTTAATAGGGGCGGTTCCGCTTAAAATCTTCATTGCCAGTTCCGCCGCCGATCTTCCCTGATCAAAATGAGATGCTGCTACTCCGCCAAATAATCCCTGACCTATTCCTGGCGCCCAAAGATGAAATAGTGGGGCATTAGTGCTGCTCACAATTTGTTTTAAAGCCTGGCCAAAGGAGAAGATTTTTTTATTCTTATCCTGATACGGTGATATCATTAAAATTGGAACATCCGATGGAATTTTACTTAGCTTTGAATAAAGTTCTTCAAAACTCAACTCCCTTAAATCCAATAAATTATATTTTAATTTTGGATGAGCAGAAGCGTATTCATAAAAGCGTTTAAGGTTAGCTTGCCCTGTAACTGTGCCGTCACATATTACGTAAAATTCACCTTTATTGGGGAAAAGTTTGAGCATCAGCTCAACTGTTTTATCAATAGAAACCTCTTCAGCAACTCCGGTGATTTGAGGGTCATGGTTAAACTTGCATGCCTTTTCTACATCATTAATTCCCAGAAACACAATGGGAATACCTTTAAACAATGTGTTGCGCCTATCCAGAGCAAAATTAAATGCATCATCATCCGCAACCATCAATAAATCTATTGAATATGTGGAATGCCTAAGCCTATATTCAAGAAGATCTGAAAATAATCTTATGTGCTCCGGGTCATTAGAGTAATTTTTGGAATACATGAATTCATAATCCACATTGATGTTGTCATATTTTCCAAAAACAGATTCAAGACCGCTAACCTGATCAGGGAAAGTGGGAAATGTGTTGCTGTAAGAGCTGATATACAAGATGTTTCTAATACCAATCGGATTGATTGTAACACCGCTTTGATTATTAGTTATACTGCTAAGACTACTTGCAGCGCTTGCAACATTGGCTGTCGCCGGTAAAGAAATGCATAGTAACAGCAGGGCAATTAGGAATTTTGAGTTTTTCATAGTCTCGACAGCTTAATTACTACAAATGGTAAACACTATTTGCTTCCCTTTCTCCGCTACCCTTATAGTGCGAATTTAGTTAAAAAATTATATTTTTGCCGCGTTTCTATGGAATATTGTGACACTTTATAATATATATTATGTCACTTTATAATAGATATCAAACGAATGAAATATAAATTAATAACAAACATGAACCGCGTGAAAGATAAACCAATGACAACAGACGTAAACCACATAGAACATCATAAAGTATTTTTAATTGCCGGGAGCGAGCCTCTTGGCAGTGCCGGTATACAAGCTGATATTAAGTCAGTTACGGCTTGCGGAGGATATGCTGCCGGTGCGCTTACTTGTATTGTAAATGAGGATACCAGGGAGGTTAAGGGCATTATGAGCATACCAGTGGAAATGATTGAGGGTCAGTGCCGTTCATTTTTGGGCGATGTGGGCGCAGACTGCATTAAAACTGGAATGTTGTATTCCCGTGATGTAATACATGCTGTGGCTCAGATACTTAATGACTTTAGTTCTGTCCCTTGCGTTGTGGATCCTGTAATGGTCTCTACCGCCGGGGCGAGACTTCTTAAGGATGATGCCATTGAATGCTATAAAAATGAGCTATTTGCACACGCTACTATTATAACGCCAAACCGTCGTGAGGCAGAAGTATTGCTTGGACGCCCGCTGAATCCGCGCAATATGAAGGCTGATTTGCGTGCTTTGTGTACTAACGGCAATGCGGTGATTGTTAAGTCAATAGGGGAGGCGGACTCTGCCGCTTGTGCTGGCAGTTCTATTGCTGGTAGTCCTGTTGCTGGCAGTTCTATTGCTGCAAATATCAGTAGCAGTGTTGCTTATGGAGCTGCTGCCGGCTCTGCTTGTAAAGGCGGAGTGCTAAAAGATTATTTTTATGACCCGGCAACAGACCGCATGCGCATCTTCTCAAAAAAATATATCAAGACAAATAACCGCAATGGCACTGGTGATACATTGGCCTCAGCGATAGCTACTTACTTGTCCCGCGGCTTTAAACTTGAGGATGCCGTTGCATACTCGGAAAAATTCATTCAGAAGGCAATTGCCGCCGGCGCCAACTATGATTTTGGTTCCGGTTTTGGCGGCACTCAGCCGTTCTTCCGTGATGTTGCCCGCTACGAACGAGAGTTTGAAAAGTACAGTTCTATGAAATAAAAAAGGCAGAGCCTTTTTAAACTCTGCCTTTTCATGCTTTCTGTCATACTTTTTCTTTGACTTGTGCGCTGCGCTAATTCTCACCGGTTTGCCGTGCACATCTATCTCTTCCTGCCGGCTTGCCCGCCGGTTGGCTTTGAGATAATCCTTCTGTGTTATGCGTAGAGTTTTCATAATATAGTGTTTAACTATTTCTTACCTTTATACTTACCTAATCTTGAGCAAAAATATAAAATTTTTTATGGATAAAATTTTTAATGCAGAACCAAATTGGTCTTTAGAAGATTCTACGCAATGGATAGCAGATTTTAAAGCCGCTGTTAAAACCAACAATTATCTGGCTATTAAATCTTTGAGAAAGTTGATATTTGAAAACACGGTTAACATCGTTAATTATTATGAGACAAAAAAAGAGGGCAAGTTGTCTTATGTAGCCGCAAATATTGATAAGATGTCTAAAGGGACTGTGTTTTATTCAAAAGAAACCAGCGTAACAAATTTGCCTAAAATAAGTGGAATTACAGAAATATCTGTCGAGAAAAAAGATTGCCTCGTTCTTGCTAAAGAGCTTATTGACAAAGGTTTTAAGCCTGCAGTTTTGAATATGGCAAACAGATTGAATCCAGGTGGGGGTGTCAGAGGTGGCTCCGGAGCACAAGAGGAAAATCTGTTCCGTCGCAGCAATTTATTTAAGTCTCTTTATCAGTTTATTTATTACGCTGATTTGTACCATGTTAAGAAATCGGAAAACTTTCAATATCCGATGGATAGAAATTTTGGAGGCATTTTTACCCCTAATGTGATGGTATTTAGAGAGAGTGAAGGAACGGGATATCGTATTATGGACCAGCCATTTGAGGTTTCTGTTATTACTGTTGCAGGAATGAATAGGCCGGAATTGGATAAGAACAATATGATTATTCCTAATTTAATAGTTGGCGTTAAAAATAAAATTCGAACAATTTTAAGAATAGGTCTACTTAACGAGTGTGATTCCTTGGTACTTGGAGCATTGGGTTGCGGAGCATTTAAGAATCCCCCAGCTCATGTTGCAAGGCTGTTTCATGAAGTATTTGAGGAAGAGGAATTTAAAAACAAGTACAGATGCATTTGTTTTGCAATATTGGAAGACCATAATTCTCATCATGAGCATAATCCAAATGGTAATTTTGAACCGTTTAAGGAAGAATTTTGTTATAAGTATAAGTATCCCCGGCCGGCGGTAACTGTTGATTGTGTGGTGTTTGCTAAAACACACGACGGGCAGCTTAATGTACTATTGATTAGGCGTGGCAATGAGCCATTTAAAGGGTGCTGGGCCTTTCCCGGTGGTTTTATGAACATGGATGAAACTGCTGAAGATGCGGCAAAAAGAGAGTTAAAAGAGGAAACGGGACTATCGGTAGATAGCCTAAAACAATTTCATACTTTTACGACTGTTGACCGTGATCCAAGGGGAAGGACTATTTCTATTGCTTTCTTTGCAAAGGTCAATATGTCAGATGTCATTGGAAATGATGATGCCGCTGAAGCTCAATGGTTTGCAGTAGATAAGATTCCGCCTTTGGCATTTGACCATAAGCAAATTATGGAGATGGCTCTAATGCAGATTGACAAATAGTAATTAGATTTTCTCAATTTATTTTGTAGTAAACAGACAGCTCATGCGTCTAACGGAGTGTAAACATTTTTGATGAGCATTTTTTTATGCATGCTTGCAACTTTTAATGTAAGTTTTAGCATTTTTTAATGCATGCTTGCAACTTTTAATGTAAGTTTTAGCATTTTTTAATGCAAGCTTTAACAACTTGATGTAAAACTTATGAATAGTTTAGAGAGACAATTTGCGCAAACTGTCAAGGAGAACAAGAGTACCATTTACACTGTATGTTTCATGTTCTCAAAGGATTCCACGGAAGTGGATGAGATGTTCCAGGAGGTGCTGATAAACCTTTGGCGCGGCTATGAAAAATTCCGCGGAGAAAGTTCTGTCGGGACCTGGATATGGAAAGTCAGCCTCAACACCTGTATTACTCACGACAGAAAAAAGCGGCACCGGCTTAGTACGGTTCCCCTTGATATGAACATCAATTTATATGAGGATACAGATAGTAATTCAAAGCAAATCAGAATCTTATACAACAGAATCTCTAAACTTGGTCCGTTGGATAGAGCGATTGTTCTGCTTTGGCTGGATAATATGAGCTATGATGATATTGCTGCTATTATGGGAATGTCCGTTAAAAATGTTTCAGTAAAACTTGTACGTATTAAAGAACAATTAAAAAACATGAACAATGGAAACGAATAATTTTAACGGAAATATGGATGCGAATAATGATTTTGAGAGCTTGGAGCAAATGAAACAGCAGATGACAATGCTTAAGGAAAAGCTTGATCACCAGAATGTAGTGAATGAAAAGCTGATTCTAAAATCTGTGAAGTATAAGAATGATTATATTCAAAAAAGTAATCTAAGGTTTGCAATTTTAGGTATTTGTGCGATTCCTCTGTGCGGGTATGCATTTAGCAACATTGGCATGTACTGGTGGTTCATTGCGTATACAATGGTTATGCTTATATGGAGCGTGAGCCAGGTGATTATCAATAGAGTAAAGTACAATGCGGCAAAGTACATTGATGATGATTTGGTAAAGTGTCTTAACCAAATGATAAAAGCCAAGTTGGCTTTTTCTAGAAAACTTAAGATTGGTATTTGCGCCATTTCTGTTTTCATGCTTTTGTTCTACTTGAATGTATATCTGATTCTTGCAACTAATGGAACAGCTACATTTTCTACCGGAACAGGAACAATGGACAAGTGGTATTACATTGGCCTTGCCGTAGGTGGTACTGTTGGTGCAATAATTGGAGCGGCTATTGGATTTACAAATAACGCAAAACAGCGCAGGTATGTAGATGAAATTATTGCGGAGCTGAAGGGGTTACAGTAGTATTAAAGCCACAGGCATCTGCGAATCTGCTCCGGCGGCAATGCTTTCTGCTTAAGCACATTAAGGATATGAGATCTATCGTGAGACTCAAAAAAATGAAAACTTTTGGCGGCAGTGCTACTGCAAAATTTATCAATAATACCGCATACCTCCATATCCGCCATTCCGCTTGTCCTTAGGTCTAACACATCTGCACTAATAGTTTCTCTATTGGCATCGCAGCTAGTTCTGTTCATATCAAACATGAATGATTTTACATTGTTATTCCAAAATGCCTTGGCTTTGTTCAAATTAAGATAGGAAGATGGCATAATCATACAGCCGTTAAAAATTAGCCAGCTATCGGGAATAACATCAGTACCAACAAGTTGCCTTTTTTGCCTTGTAGCCAATTCTCCAAATTTCATAAAATTTGTCTTAATGATTTCCGCAAAATGATGAGGTATTAATTTCTCCATAAACATATAAGGTGCTGTAGAATAAGGATATTCAAGCGGATAAGCACAAACGTAATGATGCACGGGATTTTTCATGACATAAAGAAGTTCATTCATAATAGATTCTCTGCCTGATATTTCCAATTTTGAAATTTTAATTGAGCTCCCGACAGTAAATCCATATTTTGCTGCATAATACATTGAATATGCTTTCTTAAGTTTAAGTATAAACTTCTCAAGAACAGTTTCATCCGCCACTTCAATCAAAGAATGAAAGTGTGTGGACATTGTAGTCTCCGCAAGCGGAAGCAACTGATACGTATAACACGACGATGCAAATTTATTATTGAAGAAAATGTAATCGCTATTATCCCTGAACAGCACATTATCTCCCTCATTAAAAACATGATACATTTTATTCATAACGATGTATGTTACATTTTATTCATAATTATTAATTCTGAAAAGTTGCAAATTTTTCTTTAGGCACAGCCCATCTTCTATTGGCTAAGCCCATCTTTCTTTGGGCATAACCCATCCTTCTATTGGCACAGCACATCTTTCAAAATCTCCTACAGGCACCATACACATTTTTGGCTGAAAACGTGTATAGTGAAGCTGTTTTCCATCTGACTAT